>Ga0247727_10001128_pt1 | contig 65050 bp, 54 predicted proteins | sample WisWelCaveWW1625_FD_202498 | JGI IMG/M metagenome (GOLD analysis project Ga0247727, IMG submission 202498) | Biofilm microbial communities from Wishing Well Cave, Virginia, United States - WW16-25 | ecosystem: Environmental > Aquatic > Deep subsurface > Groundwater > Cave microbial mat | place... | reverse complement strand
GAAGCAATCGACGACGGACTCTGGAACGTGTACTTCGGGCCGGTCTGGCTCGGCCGCTTCCACGAGGCGGTGGGCCGCATCGTGGACCAGCTCGGACGACCGATTCGCCGCAAAGGTGACAACCACAAAGGAAGGAACAACAACACAGTGTTACCCATCAACTGAGTACAACGTGTTACCTATCATTTGGACCGTTCAGCGCCAGCGGCGCGGGCAAAACCGAGAGCAGCTGTTCCCCGAGATTCTGCACGTCGGACGTCAACGCAAGGATATCTGCTGGATCAATCCGCAGCCGGCGGCCAAGTGCAAACGTGTGGTCCTGAGTCTCGGAAACGTACTTGTCATCGACTACACCGGACCGGTGAGCTATGAGATGCCTGCGCATGAACGCCAGACGCGATCGGCGCCAGAGTTGAGTGTCGACTGCGCCTTTGAAATCAACATCGAAGAGCGACCGCAGTCGTTCAGAAGCGGTTTGCAGGTTCTGAAAGCTGATTGCGTTGACCTTGTCCGGGGCCCTGCTGGCGCGAGCTCGCACTCTGCACGACTCTCTCCCGAACCCGTCGAATGCCGATACGCAATTCTCGAGTGCGTCCTCAATTAGGTGGATTCGCATGTCGTCATCGGCCAGGGAACTTGCGAGGACAAGCTGGCGACGAACTAGATCAAGATTCCGATCCAAGATCTGGAGGGAGTTATGAACTCCGCAGTCTGGACAGAACGCAAAGACACCGTATACGGCGTACTCCAGCGTACAGCCAGAGCATGTGACGTGAGTCTCGAGGCGATTCTCGCGATATCGATGCAGGGGCCAGCGCGGCGAGTCCTTGAGTGTTAGGCTGATTCCAATCCCAAAGGAGCCCTTAGCCGGATGGTCAAACTCGAACGTCTTTAGATCGGCACGAAGTGCTTGCTGGACCTGCTGTATCGCCACGGATCGCGCGTACTTGAGTTGATCCTCAGTATAGAAATGATCCTGGCTGGCCGTGTGGCCGCAGTAAGGGCAATGGCAGTCCAGATCGGTGCCCTTTAGACCTGTGCCGGACTTGACCTTGAAATAGCCGAGGCAGGCCTCGGCCGGGCATTCGCGACCCAACAGACCGTTTTCGTCCGTTGGTAGCGTGACATTGACCCGCTTGAGGTTTTGCAAGTTGCGGAAGCTGCCTGACATGCACTGAATCTAAGCACAAGGCCGCCACGGCAAACAGCCGGCTAGTCCGACAAGCCAGAGTCCCTCTTGCGGAAGGGCCTCGACTTGATGCCTGCAAGAGTCTTGAGCAGATCACGACGATCAATGATGAGCTCGCATAACTTTCGCGGCTCGCCGTCCGCGTCAGAGGTCATCACGTCCATAAACATGTAGTCTTCGCCGGAATCCAGCAGATCGCTGGTTTCGGAGAATGCAATGAATCGATTTGACACAGCACATCGAATCTGCGGTTTGGCCATTTGACGCTGAGAACGCTCAAACTTCTTGATGACCTGCTTGAGAATGCGGTCCTCTGGTGATTGGCGGCGCCGACCAGCCACTTGGTTCTCCAATCTGGGGTATTCGTAGACTATGCCTTGCCGGCCTTCGGTGGTAGCCCGCGCCAAAACTGAAACCCCATTTTGTATTCTGCGGATTCGTTGCACTTCTTGCAGGCGAAGCGGAAGCGAGGCACAGCTGGGTCATATCCAAGGAACTCAATGAGAACATCCGTTCCGCACGTGGCGCACCGGATACTCATATAGTCCATGCGCCCCTCTCCGACAAGTTTCATCGAACCTCCCGATCAGTGCATCAACCGTGGCGGTCTAACGGATCGCATTTAAGCAGCGGCGCGGCCGCCGGCAGCTGGCGATGTGCTGGACGGCGGGCCGCGCCGTCTGCTTCAAATGCTGGTTAGGTGGCGTGCCCTCTCACTCGCAAGCACTTCATGCGCGTCGCCACTGAGCCAGTGGTTCTCCGTTTCGTTGGGGCCGCGACCGACCTCGATGTGGAATACGCTGCCAACCAAGCTGTGCAAGAGCATGCGCTCCCGTTCAGGGGGTGGCAGCCCGTCCACGAAGTCTCGTGACACGCTCGCCAGGTGTTCGAGATACTGGACCGCTCTGAGCTTCCGCTCTTCTTGCTTGTGATACATGACGGACAGTGTTCCGGGAAGTGCTACCTCAAGGGGCAGCCCGTCTTTCCGGAGCTGAAAGTAGACTTTGATCGGTGTTGCCGCGACCTGCCGCACTCGTTCGCGATGAATTGCGATTCGGCCGGCAATGAAGGCTACCGCCGCAGCCACTGCGGCGACGACCGGTCCAAAGGCGCGTAGCCCAGCGTAGAAGGCACCCGAGACAACGGCGAGTAGGACGGCGAAGGGCCCGAGACGCACGCGCTACCCTCCTTCGTCGCTCATAGTGCAAGCCACCTAACGGATGGGCGCTAAGCTGCGCCGGGGCCGCCGACCCAGATGCCGCCCGGCGAGCGGAGTGGCGTGCTGTGTCATGCCTCTGGATACGCGTTGTGACCGAGCCGCGCAAGGAGTGGCGGGCAGTTGGATGCCCGATCCGGCGGGCCCGGCGACAGCTTCAGCGCCAAGTTAGGTGGCGCTGCGGCCTACTGGGCCTCTGGGTGCTGTTCCAGGTACAGCTGTAGGAAGTGTCGGTTCTCTTGGGCTCTCGGGTTGGTGGCGTCTAGACGAAGCGACTGCTCAACGTCCGCCAGAGCCCTGCGAGACTGACCGGCCATGTGGTAGGTATTGCCACGATAGTAGTAGGCGAGGGCCGAAGGGTTCAGCTCGATGGCCTTTGTTTGATCGGCAATGGCCTCGGCGTAACGGCGCAGCGCATTAAGGGCGCTTCCGCGGAAGGTGTAGCCATCGACGTTGGCGGGGTTCTCCTCAATAGCGCGCGTGAATGCCTGCACCGCCTCCTCGCCTTGGCCAGCGCTAAAGAGTTGTTTCCCGCGCTCGATATGGCCGGCACCCCCAGCGGGTGGTGAGTTAGAGCTGTAGGTGGTGGCCCCGGACTGTCGTTTGACTTCGGCTAGGTCATAGCCACCGCTCATGAACCGCCGCCCGTCGAGCTCCACGCCACAGGCCGGACACCTTGGGTTACGGCTCGCCATTCCAATCACGGTCGCGTCGCTTCTCTGCATCGCCATCATGATGGAGGTCTTTTGAAATATTGACTTGCAGGACGGACATACCCAACGGTCGTGACCGCTGGTACTGCGGGCTGCCAGCACGATCAGCAGGATGAGGACGCCTATGCCTACGATTACGTAGATCATGTGCGGGTTCCCCATTAGGCGTTCAGGTTGCCAGCGCGAAGGGCGCCGAGGCAAGGGCCACGCCGGGGCGCCACCTAACTATGGTTTATGGCACTTGGGTGGACGGCGGGCCCTTTCGAGCTGGATAACTCGGCCCCAGCCGAGTTACACAGCAAACCGCTCGATAACGCGGAAGGCCACGCTGTCATGACGATACAATACCGCCGCCCCGGCCGCCTGCCAAACCGGCCCGGGGCGGCAGCCCGGGCGCCCCCAGACCCGGCCACCGCGCCCACTCGGCGGACTCGAGATCCGCGTCCGTCGCCAACCCGGTCACAGCCGGTCAGCGGGACTCTTCACACCCATCCCTCCCCGGTTCAGTACGTGCGTGTACGCCATCGTCGTCGTCACGTCGCGGTGACCGAGCAACTCCTGCACCGTCCGAATGTCGTAGCCGTCCTCCAACAGGTGCGTGGCGAAGCTGTGCCGCAACGTGTGACAACTGGCCCGCTTCACCAGTCCGACTCGCTGCACGGCCTCACGCACCGCCCGCTGTATCGCCGTAGGGTGAAGATGATGTCGCCACAACCGGCCCGCACCGTCTTGGAACAAGCGTGCAGCCGGGAAAACCCACCGCCACGACCACTCGCGCTGGGCGGTGGGGTACTTCCGCGCGATCGCGTCCGGCAGCGCGACCCGGACGCCACGAACATCCGCCAGGTCCCGACGGTGAATGCCACGCACCAGCGCCAACTGCTCGCGCAATGGCCCGAGCGCCGCCTGCGCGAGAATGGTCCGCCGATCCGTGTTGCCCTTGCCAGCGCGGACCAACACCTCGCCACGGCTCGTGTCGAGATCCTGCACCCGCAGGCACAGTGCCTCGATGAGCCGCAATCCGCCGCCATACAACACCAGGGCCACCAGCCCGGGCACCCCGTGCAACGCGCCCAGCAGCAGCCGTACCTCGTCTCGCGTGAGCACGACCGGCAGCCGCAACGGGCGCTTCGCGCGCACGACGTTCTGGAGCCAGGGCAGCGGCGTTCGCAGCACCCGACGATACAGGAACAGCACCGCCGCCAACGCCTGGTTCTGCGTGCTCGCACTTACACCGCGCCCAGTCGCGAGGTCGCTCAGGAATGCCTCGACCTCTCTCTCCCCAAGCTCCCGGGGGTGGCGCATCCCGTGGAACCGCACATAGCGCCGCACCCACTGTACATACGCCCGCTCGGTGCGTGGGCTGTAGTGCCGCGCCCGGACCTCGCCCCGGAGCCGCGTCAGCAGCTTGCCGCCCTGCGTGGGAGGAATCACGGTCACGGCCCCAATCTGTGCGACGGGGTCGCCGCGGCGGGTGCCGAATTCACGCGGAACGGATGCGATTCTGTGCGGACCGGAAGCCGAACCCCGGGGCTTGGAAGGCGTACCCTCGGTGCTCTCCGGCTACGCTCGCCGCGAGCTCTCGAGTGCATGCAGAATCGCCGCGAGACGCCGGTCGCGCGACGCGTGCAGGGCCTCGATCTTGTCGCCGTAGGCCCGCTCGATCTGGGCGGTCAGCGCGCGCACCTGCTCCGGCTCCAGCTTCGTCCACTGAGCAAGGCTGCCCCACCACAATTCGAACGCCTGCATCAACTGTTGAATGAAGGCCCCCACGCCCCGGTCGCCCGCGCCGAGGTGGTAGGTGAGGTGCGGGCCCCCGGCCGCCCAGCCCAGGCCGGGGCCGAGCGACACGGCCCGGTCGATCTCGTCCACGTCCACGACGCCGGTGAGCACGAGGTCGATGCACTCGCGCCAGACGGCGGCGGCGATCCGGCCGACCACGTTGCCCGGCACCTCGCGCTTGAGCGCGATGGGGATGCGGTCCAGTTGCCGCAGCCAGTCGCGGACGCGCTCGACGGTCTCGGGCGCGGTGAACTTGCCGGGCACGATCTCGATGAGCGGGATCAGCTCCGGCGGATTCAGCGGGTGCGCGACCACGCACCGGGTCTGGCTGCGGCAGCGCGACGAGATTTCCGTGATGGGCAGGCTGCTAGAGCTGGAGCTCAGGATGGCGTCCGGGCGCGCCAGCTGATCGAGGTTCTCGAACACCCGCTGCTTCAGGTGCAGGTCTTCGCCGACCGCCTCGATGACCCAGTCCGCTTGGCCGCACGCGTGCAGGAGCGAGCGGCCCCGCCCGAGCCGCGCGAGCCCCAGCTCGACCTGCGCGCCGTCCGCCCGGCCGAGCTGCACGAGCGCCCGCGCGCGGCGCCCCGTTTCGGCGACGGCGGCGTCCAGCGCGCGCGCGTCGGTATCGAACAGGGTGACGTCCCAGCCGTGGGCCACGCCGAGCGCGGCCCAGCCACGCCCGATGGTGCCGGCGCCGACGATGGCGAGCTTCATCGGCCGCTAAGCTAGGCGGCGAAGTCCGCGGGCGTAAGCCACCGGCCGAACAGGTGCTCCAGCAGCAGCGCGTGGACCCGCTCCCGGTCGAAGGCGCGGTACACCCGTACGGACGGGTCTCCTGCCTCGCGGTCGCCCGCCGAGGTGACGCCGCGCCGCTCGCCTTCCGAGAGGTCGACCGCGAGCGGCATCGGGCTCGCCTCGCCCCAGGCCGGCTCCAGCGCCAGCGCCACGGCAAGGGGATCGTTGATCACAGCGGCCGGCAGCCGCTCGTACTCCTCGTGGAACCGCACGTAGAACCCCAGCAGCCGGCCCAGCCACTGCGCGTCGGGGTCGGCGTGGGTAGCGAGCTTCGCGACCGTGGTCGCGGGCACCAGGAGCTGGCGGGTGACGTCGAGCCCGACCATCTCCGTGCCCCCCCCCTCCCCCAGGCCGGCGCGGAACACCGCGTCGGCGGCTTCCGGGTCGCACCACACGTTGAATTCGGCGTGCGGGCCCATCGTGCCTCGCGCCTGGAGGTTGCCACCCATCATCACGTGCTTCGCGACCCGGCGCCGCACGAGGTCCGGATCCAGAGCGAGGGCGAGCGCGAGGTTGGTCAGTGGTCCGAGCGTGATCAACGTGACGGGCTCCCCGGCGGCCCGCAGCGCGTCGCGGAGCGCGCTCGAGCCGGCGGCCACTGGCTCCGGCGCACCGACGGCGTGATCGCCCAGCCCCTCGGGTCCATGCGTCTCCTTGGCGGTGATCAGCGCCCGCCTGAGCGGCCGGTCGGCGCCGGGAAGCACCATCACGTCGGGCCGGCCCGCGCGCGCGAGCACCAGGCGCGCGTTGCGACAGGCGAAGTCGATGGTGGTGTTGCCGTAGACCGCCGTGACGGCCGCGAGCCGGCAGCGGGGCCAGCGCGCCGCCAGCATCAGGGCCAGCGCGTCGTCGATGCCCGGGTCGGTGTCGATGACGACGGGGATCGCCACCGCGTCAGAAAGCGGTCACGAGCCCCAGGGCCACGCGCGGCTCGTCGAACAGGAAATCCCACGTGCCTTCGGCCGCCAGCCGCATGTTGCGCGCGTACAGCCAGCTGATGTTGAGCGTGGCCGTTTCGTAGTCCGCGGTCGGATCGTCGGACGTGATGTGGTTGTACAGGCCGGTGACGAGCAGGCGGGTGCCGCGTCCCCTCGGCCACCACAGGGCTTCCGCGAAGCCGCCCCGCGTCCGGACGGTCTGGGCGAGCGTGAAGAAATCGGGGTTGGTGTCGTCGCGCCACACGAACTGCCCGGCGACGTCCCAGCGGCCGTGCGAGACGGCCGCCGCCGGGCCGATCATCCGCGTGCGATTGGTCCGCGTGTTGGGCGCGCCGGTCGGCAGGAACCGCTGGTTGCCGTAGTAGGCCATCAGGCCCAATCGCGCGGGCCCCAGCTGTTGGGTCAGCCACACCGAGCCCGTCTTCGGCGAGTCGCCGTCCCAGGTGCCGCCCACCGCCTCGTCGATGCCGTTGCCGTTCACCAGCTCCGCCGTCAGCGACATGCCGGCGGTCGGGCTCGCGGTGACGAAGATGCCCCGGTCGTATGACAGGCTCGCGGCGCCGGCGCCGACCCGCTGCGAGAGGATCTGGTAGTTCTCGAGCGAGATCCGGAGCTCGCGCTTCCACACGGGGTCGGCGATCTGGAACTGGCCGATCGTCACGTCGGCCGGGATGCCGAGCGGGCGGCGGAACATGACCCACGCGTCCTCGATCGGCCCGGTGAGGCCATCCTCGGCCAGGAGGAGATAGAAATAGTACGACACGTCGTCGGAAATCGGGCCGCCGGAAAACAGTTTTACGACCGTCGGGGTGCGGAAGTCGGTGTCCACGGTGGTGCCGCCCTGCGCGACCACGTAGGCGTCGAACCGGACGGCGAGGGGGAAGGTCTCCTGGAGCCGCAGCAGCGGGTCGCCGAGCGACGTGGTGCCCACGGTGTCGCGGTCGGTCATCCGGAAGCCGCGCGCCGCGAATTCCTCGCCGAACTTGGTCAGGCGGGGGACGGGGTCGTGGCACAGCATGCACGGCACGCGGTACCGGCGCGCGAACGCGGGGATGGCATCGAGGGGCGCGCTCGCCAGGGCGAGCAGGGCTACGGCAAGGACCGGGCGTCTCATCGGCGGATCCTCGTTGGGGGTCCAGCTGCGGCGACAAAGTTGGGCAGAAGCCCGCGGCTGCGCCATCGCCGCGCGAACGGGAGCCGCTCTCATCTGGCGCGCCCGCGGCGCGGCCCCTAGCTTCGGGAGCCATATGACCGCACCGGCACAGACGAGCGGCCAGGGCCGTCGCATCCTCATCGTGGACGACGACGAGGCGGTCCTCAAGAGCCTCGGCGACTATTTCGAGCGGATCGGCTACGCGGTGGTCCGCGCGACGACCGGCAAGGGCGGGATCACCGCCTACCAGCAGCAACAGCCCGACGTCGTCATCCTCGACCTCAAGCTGCCCGACATCGACGGGCTGCAGGTGCTCGAAGCGCTGCGCCAGTGGCGGGCGATCGTCATCCTGCTCACCGGTTACGGCGACATCCCGACCGCGGTGCGGGCCATGCAGCTCGGCGCCGAGAACTTCCTCACCAAGCCGATCGACCTGCCGCACCTCGTGGCGTCGGTGGAGCGCGGGCTCGAGAAGTTCGACCTCCGTCGCGAAAACGTGCGGCTCCGGGCGCTGGTGCCGACGACCGGCAAGCGGCTGGTGCAGGCCGGCGTGACGCTGGTGCTGATCGCGGCGGCGCTCCTGATCGGGCGCCTGATCGGCGGGCTGGATCAGCCGCAGAGCCAGGTTCCCGCCATCGCGCCGACCAGGCAGCAGCCACAGACCGAGCAGGAGCGCCGGGTGGATTCGCTGCTGCGGGTGCCCTCGCCGGTGCCCGACACCACGAGGCCGGCGGCCGGCACGGGAACCACCAGGCGGCCGTGAAACCTTTTCGGGGCGTTCGGCGTAAGAAGTAGCGGGACGACCAAGCACCGTCCCAAGGGCATCGCCGAAAAGACGCATCTACAACACAGTCTCGCTCGCCGCCTGGCGAGCCGGCATGCATACGACGGGGTCCGTCGCCACCCAGGCGGCGGGCCCCGTTTTTTAGTAGCTTGGCGCCCCAATGACCGAGCCCCCCCCCCAGCTCAAGCGTGTCCTGTCGGTCACGGACGTCGCGCTGTTCAACCTCGTGGTGATCTTCAGCCTCCGCGGCATGGCCACGGCCGCCAAGATGGGTCCGCTCGGCGTCGTGCTCTGGCTGGTCGCGGTCGTGGCGTTCTTCGTGCCCATGGCGCTGACGGTTGCCGAGCTGGCCTCGCGCGACCCCCGCGCCGGCGGCTTCTACTGCTGGGTGCGCGACGCGTTCGGCGAGGTCCACGGCTTTCTCGCGGCGTGGTTCTACTGGCTGTCGAACCTCACCTACCTGCCCAGCCTGCTGCTGTTCATGGCGGGGAACGTGGGGTTCGTGGTGGGCCGGCCGGAGCTGGGCGAGAACCGGTGGTTCGTGATGGCGATGGCGCTGGGTGTTCTGTGGTTCGCGGCCTGGCTGAACGTGCGCGGACTCTCGCTCGGCCGGCTGGTGACCAACTTCGGGGCGACCGCCAACTGGATCGCGGCGGTGCTGCTGATCGCCGCGGGCGCGGCCGCGGTGGTGCGTTTCGGGTCGGCCACCCCATGGGACTGGGCGCACATCGGCCGGGAGATCGGCGGGACGCGCGCGCTCGGCTATTTCGGGACGCTGAGCTTCGCGCTCGTGGGTATCGAGCTCGCGACGCTGATGGGCGGCGAGATCAAGGCCCCGCGCCGCACGATCCCCCGCGCGATCGTGCTCTCGGGCGTCGCGATCGGCGTGATGTACATCCTGGGCACGCTCGCGATCCTGGTCGCCGTGCCACCCGCAGCGGTGAGTCCCGTCTCGGGCGCGCTGGGGGCGGTGCAGGCGGTGTCGGACCGCGCGGGCTGGTCGTTCCTGCCGCCGCTGACGGCGGTACTCGTGACCTTCAGCGTGTTCGCCGGATTCACGGCGTGGCTGGGCGGCATGGCGCGGCTCCCGTACGCGGTGGGCCTGGACCGGTTCCTCCCCAAGGCGATGGCCGAGCTGCACCCGGTGTACGGCACGCCCCACAAGGCGATCCTGCTGCAGACGGCCCTCACGACCGGGTTCGTCGTGGCGTCGCAGGCAGGCGCCACGGTGACCGAGGCGTACCTCGTGCTGCTGCTCACGACGATCGTGCTCAACTTCGTGCCCTTCCTCTACCTGTTTCTCGCGCTGCCGAGGCTTCGGCCGCAGGGTGAGGAGCCGGAGGTGACGCGCGCGCCCGGCGGCCACGGCATGCTGTGGCTGATCGCGCTGCTGGGCTTCGGTACGTCGCTGGTCACGCTGGCCACTTCGGTGATCCCCCCGCCGGACGTCGGCAACGTGATCGCATTCGAGGCCAAGTTGTGGGGCGGGCTGGTCCTGTTCGCGGCGGTGGGGCTCGTGCTGTTCCGCGGCTACAGAGCCCGGCGCGGAGCGCCGGCGTGAGCCGGCGGCCGCTCGCCGGGCTCGCGCTGGCGGCGCTGGCCGGTTGCGACGCGGGCTCGCGCGCTCCGGGCCCGATGCAGTACCGTTGGCCGGAGCAGCTCGCGTGGCGCATCGAGTACGTGGCCCAGACGCTGGCCGGCGAGCGGCCGCTGCTCAGATACGCGGAGACGAAGCTGATGCGGGTCGTCGACCGCGGCGGCACTTGGGTCGTGGGGTTCGACCAGATCCTCAAGACCAGCCAGGTGCCCGGTGATTCGATGCAGCTCGTGCCCCTGGCGGTCGAGGACACGCTGGACTTCTTCGTGGACATCGGCGGGCGCGGCGAGCTGGCCTCCGCCACGCTGGGATGCGACCCGGTGGTGCCGGCGTGCGCCGACGCCCTACCGTCCTCAATCCGGCTCGAGATGCGACGGATAGTCCCGCGCCTCTCGGTGTGGCCGGTGCCGCGGGGCGGCTCGTGGATGGACACGCTCGCGTTCGACGACGCGGCGCGGCCGCGTGGCTCGCGCGGTCACGTGGTCACGCGGTACACCTCCGCGGCCGATACGGTCATCGGCGCGAACGAGTACTGGGCGATTACGTGGCAGTCGCTGCGGACGTCGTTCCGGCGGCCCCAGGGCATGAGCGGGCTCGCGCCGGACGTGCAGGTCGAGGAAGTCGGCCTGACGCTGGTGGACAAGGGGCGGCTGGTGCCGGTGTTCACGACATGGGCGGGCGCGCTGGCGGCGCCGCTGGCGCCGCGGCAGATGGGCGCCACGGGCACCGGCTACCGCGGCCGCGCCTATCTCATGGGCTCCCCTTTCGACCCGACGCGCCCCCCCCCCCGATGAACCCGGACCTCAACGCCCTGTTGCGGCTCGGCGTCGCGCTGGCGATCGGTCTGCTGATCGGGCTCGATCGCGAGCGCGCCGAGGAGCGCAAGGCGCAGGCCGAGTTCGCCGGTGTGCGGACGTTCCCGATCATCGCGCTGGTCGGCTGCCTCGGGGCGATGCTCGAGCCGTGGCTCGGGGCGTGGGTCCCCGCCGTCGCGTTCCTCGCCGTTCTCGCGATCACCGTGATTTCGTACCTGCGCTCGTCGCGGGACGGCAGCGTGGGCGCGACCACCGAGGTTGCGGCGATCGTGACGTTCCTGCTCGGCGCTACCGCCGGTGCCGGCCAGCTGGTGGTGGCGGGCGCGGCGGGCGTGGCGGTCACGGTGCTGCTCGTGGCGAAGGCGCGGCTGGAGGCGATGAGCCGCACGCTGACGGCCGAAGAAGTGTCGGCCGTGCTCGAGCTGGCCGTCATCAGCGTCATCGTGCTGCCGATCCTGCCCGATCGGGGCTTCGGCCCGTGGGGCCTGCTCAACCCCCGCGAGATGTGGTGGATCGTCGTGCTCGTGGCGGGGCTCTCGTTCGTGGGTTTCGTCGCCGTCCGGACGTTGGGCGAGCAACGGGGCCTGGCGGTCACGGGCGCGGTCGGCGGGCTGGTCTCGAGCACCGCGGTCACCCTGGCGATGGCCGAGCGCGCGCGCGAGGAGCCCGCGAGCCGGCACGCGGCGGCGGCCGCGGCGGTGCTCGCTTCGGCGGTCATGGCGGGGCGCGTGCTGGTGTTCGCCGGGGCGGTGAACCGCGGCATCCTGCCGCACCTGGCGCCGTCCGTCGTCGCGATGCTCGTTACCGGCGCCGTGAGCGCGTGGCTGATCGCGCGGTTCGACCCGCGTCACCAGGTCGCCGCGGGCAACCGGATCCGCAACCCGTTCAGCCTGAAGGCGGCGATCTCGTTCGCGCTCATCTACGGCGTGGTCCTGCTGGTCGCCCGCGGCGCCCACGAGTGGCTCGGCGACAAGGGGATGCTGGCCGCGGCCGCGCTGTCGTCCGTGGCGGACGTGGACGCGGTGACGATCGCGATCACTCGCATGGGCCCGGGCGACACGATGTGGCGGGTGCCGGCGGTGGCGATCACGCTCGCCGTCGTCATGAACACCCTCATCAAGCTGGGAATCGCGGTAATGCGCGGAGAGGGCAGCTACCGGCGGCTGGTCGCCCGGGCGCTGCTGGCCATGGCCGCCTCGGCGGCGGTCGTGCAGGTGTGGCTGTTCGTCTCGGCGTGAACGGCTAGGGCCGTTCCAACTCCCGTTCGACGGCCTGAATCGCCCCAGACTGACGGGTTGGAACGGTCCTAGTACGCCATCACGTCGCGGATGTCGGAGATCCTGAGGCGCACGTGCTCGCCGCTGTCGCGCCGCCGGGCCTCCAGGAAGCGCTCGCCCGACTCGTTGTACCAGGTGCGCGGCTCGATGGGCACCTCCCCTTCGGCCATGACCACCCGCACGACCCCCTTCAGGATGATCGCGGCTTCGAGTTTCTTCTGCATTCGCGTGCCGGCGGCGGCAGGCGAGTAGGATGGCAGGTGCATCCGCGATCTCCTGGGCTGCGATCCAGATGACGGCGGGAACGCCCGAAACTACGTGGGGACTCCCGGCCAGTCCGTGAGCGCAGTCACGGCAAATGCCGGGCCGCACTATTATTCCACCCGATGCTGCGCCTCGCCATCGCCCAGTTCAAGCCCGGTAAGGGCGACTACGCCGAGAACCTGGACCGGATCGGCGGGATCCTCGCCGGCCTGGCCGGCCGCCCGAACGCTCCGGAGCTGCTGGTTTTCCCCGAGGCGGCGCTTACCGGATACCTGCTCGAAGGCGGCGTCCGGGACCTGGCCGTCCCGGCCGGCCGCCTGTTCGAGGACCTCCAGGGCCGCCACGCCCAGGCCCACGCCCCACCGGTGGACCTGGCCATCGGGTTCTACGAGATGTGGCGCGGCACCCTCTACAACTCCTCGCTCTACTGCACGCTCGGCGGGCCGGGGGTGGGGGGGGGGGGGGGGGCCGGCATCGTGCACGTGCACCGCAAGGTCTTCCTGCCCACCTACGGCGTGTTCGATGAGGAACGGTTCGTCGAAGCCGGGCTCAGCGTGAGTGCCTACGATACGCGGTTCGGCCGGTTCGCCAGCCTGATCTGCGAGGACGCGTGGCATTCGCTGACCGGCACCGTGGCGGCGCTCCAGGGTGCCCAGCTGATCCTGATCCACTCGGCGTCGCCGGCGCGCGGCACCCAGCCCCTCGAGGAGACGGTGTCCCGGCCCGCGAACGTGAGCCGGTGGGAGCGTATCGCGCGCTACATCGCCGAGGAGCACGGGGTCTGGGTGGCGACCAGCCAGCTCGTGGGCTTCGAGGGCGGCAAGGGCTTCGCCGGCGGCTCGGTGGTCGTGACCCCGCGCGGCGATGTGCTGGCGCGGGGCCCGCTATGGGAGCCCGCGATGCTCGAAGTCACGGTGGACTTCGACGAGGTCGGCCGCGCGCGCGCCGATACCCCGCTGCTGGCCGACCTGCAGTCCAAGCTGCCGCACCTGGTGCGGTCGCTCGAAGGGCCCGCGGCGCCGGCTGAGTACGACAGCGGGCACGGCCGCACGGGCGCACAGCCGCACGGGACTGCGGCCGCCCTTCAGCCGCTGGCGGCCGTCGACCCGATGGCGATGGATTGCGCGCTGGTCGAACGATGGCTGGTGGAGTTCCTGCGCGAGGAGGTCACCGGCCGGCGCGGATTCAAGGACGTAGTGCTAGGGCTCTCGGGCGGCGTGGACAGCGCGCTGGTCGCGTTCCTGGCCGCCAGGGCGTTCGGCGCCGAGCACGTCCACGGGTTCTCGCTCCCGTACCGCACCAGCAGTGAGGACTCGCTGAGCCATGCCCGCGAGGTCGCCCGGACGCTCGGCATCCAGCACCGGTGCGTGGACATCAGCGGGGCGGTGGACGGCTACCTGGAAACGCACGAGAAGGACGCGGACGGCTCCCGGCGTGGGAACGTGATGGCGCGCGCGCGGATGATCGTGCTGTTCGACCAGTCGGCGAAGCTCCACGCGCTGCCGCTCGGCACCGGCAACAAGACCGAGCGGCTGCTCGGCTACTTCACCTGGCACGCCGACGACTCGCCGCCGATCAATCCCATCGGCGACCTGTTCAAAACGCAGGTGTGGGCCCTGGCGCGACACCTCGGGGTGCCGAAGGAGATCGTCGAGAAACCCGCGACGGCCGATCTCATCAAGGGCCAGACCGACGAGAGCGACCTCGGCATCAGCTATCCGAAGGCCGACCGCATCCTGTACTGGCTGCTGCGCGGGCTGGCTCCCGCGGCGATCTCCGCCCTCGGCTCCTCGCCGAAGGAGGTGGAGCTCGTCCAGCGCCGGCTCGACTCGACGCACTGGAAGCGGCGCCTGCCGACGGTGGCGATGTTGAGTCCGACGGCGATTGGGGAGTACTACCTGAGGCCGGTGGATTACTAGAGACTGGTTGTGAGTCGTGAGTTGTGAGTCATGAGTGGAACCCAGCTCCGTACTCACAGCTCACAGCTCATAGCTCCTGACTCCTTACTCATAACTCACAACTCATAAACTCACGACGCACGACGCCAGGCCCCAACCCCGAGCCCCCGATGGACCCCAAACCCCCCCGCCTCTCCCACACGACCATCGCGGAAGTCATGATGCCGCACATGGCCAACGTGCTCGGCAACGTGCACGGCGGCGTGTTGCTCGGCATGATGGACCGGGTGGGCGCGGTGGCCGCGATCCGCCACGCGCGCCACACCTGTGTCACGGTGAGCGTGGACAGCGTGCATTTCCGCGAGCCGGTGCGGCTGGGAGCGCTGGTGACGATGCGCGCCAGCGTCAACTACTCGCACCGCACGTCTATCGAGGTGGGTGTGCGGGTCGAGGCGGAGGACCTGGTCACCGGCGACGTCCGGCACACCAACAGCTGCTACCTCACCTTCGTGGCGATCGACGCGTCCGGACGGCCGGTGGCGGTGCCGCCGGTCGTGCCGGAATCGGACGAGGAGCGCGAGCGGTTCCGGGCGGCGGAGGCGCGCCGGGCGCGGCGGCTGGCGGAGCTCAAGGCCAAGGCGCCGCGGTGAAGCCGACGCGCGTCGTCCTCGTCCTGTCGGGGGGCGGGATGAAGGCGATGGCGCACGTCGGGGTGCTGCGCGCGCTCGAGCAGCACGGCATCGTGCCGGCCGAGCTGGTGGCGGTGTCGGCCGGCGCGCTGGTGGGCGCGCTGGTGGCGGGCGGCCTGCCGTACGAGCGGATCGTGCAGATCGTCACCGCGATCCGCCGCGAGGATCTGTTCCGCGTCAACCGCACGTCGTTGATGCTGCGCGGCGTGGGCGCATCCAGCGTGCTGCAGGCCGAGGCGCTGCGCGCCTTCCTCACCCGCACCCTGCCCGAAAGTCATTTCGACCGGCTGGTTGTGCCGCTGCGCATCGTGGTCACGGATCTCGATCGGGGTGAGCTGGAGGTGTTCGGCGCGGGCGGACGCACCGACTGCTCGGTGGCCGAGGCAGTGTACGCCTCGATGGCGCTGCCGCTGTACCTCCCGCCCACCAGCCTGGGCGGCGCGACGTACGGCGACGGCGGCCTGCTGCAGGTGCTGCCGCTCGACGTGGCGGCGCAGTGTGACGCGGATCTCGTGGTCGCGGTGGACGTCGGCCCCGTGCACCAGGCCCATCCGGCATGGCGCCGGCTCGCGCCGCCGCTCATCGCCGTTCCGGACCGCGCGATCGCGCTGATGATGGCCGAGCAGAGGGCGCGCACCGTCGCCGCGTGGCGCGCCAATGCGTCGCGACCGCCGCTCGTCCTCGTCCAGCCGGCGGTGGATCCGTACGGCACCTTTGCGTTCGACCGGACGGTTGATTTCATTGAGGCGGGATACCGGGCGGCGCACCACGAACTCGAAAGGCGGTCTTAGGTCTTTGGCAGTAGGTCTTGGTTGAACCCAAGACCCAAGACCTAAGACCCAAGACCGCCTGTTAGGCTATATGACCAACACCCCAACACCCGACGTCCAGATCTACACCGTCGACAAGGCCAACCGTGCCCTGCCGCTGGTCCGCCGCATCGTGGACGACATCGTCGCGGAGCACCCGGTGTGGAAGGACCTGGTGGCGCGCTACGAGCTGATCGCGGCCGGCGCCAAGCCGGATTGGGGCGAGTCAGGGCAGATGCAGGAGCTGCGGCGCCAGGTCGACGCCGTGGCGGAGCGCATCACCGGGTACGTGGCCGAGCTGGAACAGATCGGCGTGCAGCTCAAGGGATTCGAGCAGGGCCTCGTGGATTTCTACGGGAGGCACGAGGGGCGGCTGGTGTACCTCTGCTGGCAGCGGGGCGAGGAGGCGGTCACGCACTGGCACGAGCTCGACGCCGGCTTCGGCGGGCGTCAGCCGATTACGCCTCAGTTCGTCGAAGCGGAGGCCGGCGCGTGATCCTGCTCCTGCATTGGCTGGGCTGGGCCGTCTGGCTTGGCGCCGGCCTGACGTTCATGGTGTGGGCACCGGCCTCGAAGCGTGCCGAGCTCGCGGTGTGGGCCCACACGTGGGACGTGCTGGCGAAGGTCCAGCGCGCGCTCGTCGCGCCGGGCTGCGCCGTGGCGACGGTAACCGGGCTGGCGCTCTCGATGCAGTACGCGCAACGCGGCGGCGGGATGGGCGCGAAATGGATCGTCATCATGCAGGTGCTCGGCCTGCTGGCGGCGGTGCTCACCCTCGCCGTGGCGACGCCGCTGGCCAACCGGATGGCGTTCCTCGCGGCCCGGAGCCTCGAAAAGGGCGAGAAGGATCCGCGCGCCGAGTCGGTGCGGAGCAAGCTCGCGATCGTCTCCTCGATCAGCGGCACGTTCATCCTGATCACGCTCTACTTCGCGTCCGCCAAGCCTTCGTAGTAGCGGCACGCCGCGCGGACCGGGCACGCGGCGCATCTCGGCGCCCGCGCGGTGCAGACCAGCGCGCCCAGCTCCATCAACGCCTGATTGAACGTCCACACGGCCTTGCCGCGGCGCTTCGGCTGGATCGCGAGATGCAGCTCGCGCAGTTTTCTGTGCGTCCGTGCGTCTGTGCTTCCGTGCGGCCGTGCCCGCTTCCCGAAGAACCGCCCCAGCACCCGGGCGACATTCGTGTCCACCGTGGCCGCCGGGCGCTCATAGGCGAAGCACGCCACCGCGCCGGCGGTGTAGTCGCCGACGCCCGGAAGCTCGCGGAGCGCGCCGACGTCGGACGGAAGCCGCCCGCCCAGCTCCTTGACGACCACTTGGGCGAGGCGGTGGAGGTTGGATGCGCGCCGGTAGTAGCCCAGGCCGTCCCAGGCCTCGCGGACGGCGGCGGGCCTGGCGCGCGCGAGTTGCTCCACGGTGGGATACCGCGCGAGGAAACGCGGCCAGTACTCGAGAACGCGCGAGACCTGGGTCTGTTGGAGCATAAACTCCGACACCACAACGGCGTACGGGTCGCGGGTGCGGCGCCACGGCAGGTTCCGGGCGGCGCGGCGATACCAGGCCAGGAGCCCGCGCTTGAACGTGTTGACCTGCTTGGAGTTGGACTTTGAGGGCATGGACGATGAGAATATAGCGGCCCGAATGACCGCCACACCCCGTCTCTCCGGCGAGCTGCCGCTCCACATCCAGGCCCCGCGCCTCGTCGCGAAGCCGGTCATCGGCTGGTTCGCGCACATCGGGCGATTCGGAATGATGGTGCTGGAGCTGATCCGGGCGCTGCCCGACTGGCGGCGTTGGGTGCCGCGGGCCGTGGAGCAGTGTCAGAACGTGGGCTACGGCTCGCTGTTCATCGTACTGTTGACGGCGGGGTTCGCGGGCGCGGTGACGAGCCTCCAGGCGGGCTACCAGTTCACGGGCTCGGTGCCGATCTACGTGATGGGCGCGGTGGTCACCGAGTCCATCATCCTCGAGCTCGGCCCGGTGCTGACGGCGCTGATCCTCGCGGGTCGTATCGGCGCGCGCTACGCGGCCGAGCTGGGGACGATGCGGGTGACGGAGCAGATCGACGCGCTCGAATCGCTGGGGCGCAACCCGGCGTCGCACCTGCTGCTGCCGCGGGTAATCGCGGGCATCGTGATGGTACCGGCGCTGGTGATGCTGGCCGACTGTACCGGCCTGCTCGCGGGGTGGGCCGCGGCGAAGAGCTCGCTGGGGATCACCAACGCCGACTTCGTGTACGGGTCGCGCTACTTCTTCCGGTCGTTCGACCTGTGGTATTCGTTGATCAAGGCCGAGGCGTTCGGCATGGTGGTGACGATGATCCCGTGTTACGTCGGCTTCACGGCGGACCAGGGCGCCGAGGGCGTGGGGCGCGCGACAACGACCGCGGTCGTCATGTCGAGCGTGATGATCCTGCTGCTCGACACCGTGCTGGCCAAGCTGCTGCTGCCCGGCGTGTGACGGCGCGCGCGTGATCGAGCTCAGGGGCGTGCACAAGTCATTCGGCCGGCAGGTGGTGCTGGACGGCGTGGACTTCGAGGTGCGGCGGGGCGAGACCGTGGCCCTGCTGGGCCCCTCGGGCACGGGCAAGAGCGTGCTGCTGAAGCACATCGTTGGCCTGCTGAGGCCCGACTCTGGCGACGTGCTCGTGGACGGTCAGTCGGTGCCTAACCTGTCGCGGGCCGGGCTGACCGCACTGCGCCTGAAGGTGGGCTACGCGTTCCAGATGGGGGCGCTGTTCGACTCGATGACCGTGTTCGAGAACATCCGGCTCGGCATCGCCGACGAGACGCAGTACCGGGACGAGGCGTACTGCGACGCGCGGGTCGCCGAGTGCCTGCGGCTGGTGAACCTGCTGCCCGAGGTGGGCCGGAAGATGCCGGCGGAGCTGTCGGGCGGGATGCGCAAGCGGGTGGGCATTGCGCGGGCGATCGCGGGGCGGCCGTCGTACCTGCTCTACGACGAGCCGACGAGCGGCCTCGATCCGGTGAATGCGGACGCGATGGACGACCTGATCGAGCAGCTCCAAGCCGAGCTGCACGCGACCAGCGTAGTGGTCTCGCACGACGTGCGGGGAAGCTTCAAGGTGGCCGACCGCATCGCGCTGCTGCACCACGGCACGATCCGGAAGGTCGGGACGGCGGAGGATTTCGTGAACGCGAAGGACGAGGTGGTGCGGGAGTTCCTGGAGCGCGACTTCCAGCTGCTCGAGGCGGGACGCTGATGGAGCTCAGGTACAAGCGCGAGGCAGCCGTCGGGGTCATGATCGTGGTGGCCTCGGCTCTGTTCGTGCTCCTGATGATGTGGCTGCGCGGCCAGTCGCTACGCCAGGGCGCCGTGATTCACGCGACGTTTGACGACGTCGCGGGTCTCAAGGAGGGGGACCCGGTGCAGACCAGCGGCGTGGTGGTCGGGCAGGTCTCGCGCATCGCGCTCGGGGGTCCCGGCGAGGTGGAGGTGACGTTCGAGGTCCGGCACGGGCCGCCGGCGCGCGAGGATGCGGCGGTCGCCATCAAGTCGAAGGACTTTTTCGGCGCGCGGTTCCTGGACTACCAGCCGGGCCGCGCCGCGGGGGCGCTGCCCGCGGACCGCGTGCTGCGGGGCACCAGCGTCGTGGACATCACCGAGATGGCTGCGGGCGTGGTGGATCCCGCGCGCAACCTGATGGGCAACGCCGGCGAGCTGCTGGGTCCCGCCACCACCCGCGAGCTGCGGGCCGTGCTGGTCGAGGCGCGTCGCACGCTTCAGGCGCTGGGCGGCGCGAGCGAGCGGCCGACCCGCGAGCTGACGGCGGCGCTCGGCGAGCTCAGGCGCGTGTTCCAGCGCATGGACCAGCTGATGGCCGCGAACCAGCAGACGACCACCGAAGCCGTGCGCAACGTGCGCGACCTCTCGGCCAACCTGTCGCAGGCCACCGCGTCGCTCACGCACACCAGCGCCACCCTGGACTCCATCCTCACGAAGCTCAACAGCGGACGCGGCACGCTGCCCGCGCTGCTCAACGATTCGACCCTCTACCACGAGCTGCGCCGCACCAACAACGCGCTGGCCGACCTGCTCAACGACCTCAAGATCAACCCCGGGCGCTATCTCCGGCTGAGGTTCTAGTTTGCTCCAGGTCCTGTTCCTCGGCACCTCGGCGGCGCGGCCGACCGTCGAGCGCAACGTCGCGGGACTGGTGGTCACGCGCGAAGGCGAGAGCCTGCTGTTCGAGTGCGGTGAGGGGACGCAGCGGCAGATGATGCGTTACGGCGCGAGCTTCGCGGTGGCCGACCTGTTCTTCTCGCACTTCCATGCGGACCACTACCTCGGCATCATCGGCCTGGTGCGCACGCTCGGGCTGCAGGGCCGGACCGAGCCGATGCGGCTGTGGGGGCCGAAGGGCGCGAAGCGGGTGCTCGGCGCGGCGCTCAGTCTGGGCCTGGAGCGGCCCACGTTCGAGATCGAGATCGCCGAGGTCGAGGCGGGGCAGCGGCTGGCGCGCGAAGGCTACGAGCTGGTGGCGTACGCGGTAGAGCACGGCGGCGGCGCGCTGGGGTGGGCGCTGATCGAGCAGACCCGGCACGGCCGGTTCAACCCGGACCGGGCGCGGGAGCTGGGCGTGCCCGAAGGGCGGATGTGGGGCGAGCTGCAGCGCGGCCGGGCCGTCACGCTGCCGGACGGGCGGAACGTAGGCCCCGAGTCGATCGTCGGCGCGCCGCGGCCCGGCCGGCGGCTGGTGTACACGGGCGATACGCGGCCGTGCGCCGCGACCATCGAGATCGCGCAGGGCGCGGACCTGCTGGTGCACGAGGCGACGTTCGGCGAGGAAGAGGCGGACCGGGCGAAGGAGACCCTGCACGCGACGGCGAAGGAAGCGGCGCAGGTGGCGAAGATGGCCGGCGCGCGGCGGCTCGCGCTCACGCACTTGTCGGCGCGCTACTCCCGCGACAGCGCGCCGCTGCTGGACGAAGCGCGCGAGGTGTTTCCCGAGACGGTGGTGGCGAAGGACGGGCTGGTGATCGACATCCCGTTCACCGACTGAGCAGGTTCCGCTAGCGACCCTGCAGGAAGGACCCAAGGTCGTCGCCGCTGCGGAGCGCGAGCGTGGCGACCGTCCGTCCGTTCACCTGCATGGATAGCTCCCAGCCGCCGGGCCGCGTGAGCATGACCACTCCGGGCAGGCTCACGCCGGTTTCGTCGATGCTGTTCGGAAGGCGGCCGCGCACGCGCTGGAACTCCTCGACCAGGCGCGCGGCGTAGACCAGGGTCTCGCGGCCGTGGCGCTCGGCTTCGGCGCCGGTCGGCGGCCGGATCGGCGCGCGCATGCGCGGGACCGTGAAGGCGACGGAGCCCGCGAACGCGACCACCGCCACGAACAGCCACACGTATTTCAGACGCTCGTGTGCCCGACGCCGTTGTTCTTCGGCTTCCCGGTCGGCCTGGGTCTCGGCGCGGTCGTCCTTGACCTTCTGTACCAGGTCGTTGACGGCGTCGCGCATCCGCGCGCGGGTCTCGGGTCCCTTGGGGTCGGTCATCAGTGCGTCAGCGAGGCGACGAGGGTCGCGCCGCTCCCCACCACGAACGCCACGTTGCCCAGAATGCCCGCGGCGGCGAGGAGCACCTGTTGCTGTCCGGGATCGGCGCCGGCGCTGGCCACCACGGTGGGCGGCTGGCCGGTGGTGATGTTGAGCTGGTAGGTAAGGCCCATCGGGCCGTTGAACAGCCGGCCCTCGGCGTAGGGCGCGAGCCAGGCGGGCGCCGCGCCGTCCGGCCCGGTGCCCAACGGCGGCTCGCCGTGGTCGGTCTCGTAGGCCTTCACCGCCACGTTGATCGCCTCGAGTTTCGATGCGACTTCGGCCGCCTGGGCGCGGAACCGCGCGCGCTGCATGTTCGGCAGCATGATCGTGGCGAGCGCGGCGATCAGCAGGATCACGATCAGCAGCTCGATGAGGGTGAAGCCGCTACGCCGTCGCAGGTACTGCGGGTGTTCCGCGCGCACAATTGAGAATCGCGCGGGCGGGGGCATCTGTCGAGGGGGGTGGTCGGCCTACAGGTGGCGGTTCACGCGCACGGTGAGCAGCCGGCCGAGCAGCGGCGCGGCGGGAAACTCGCGGTGGCGGTTGTCCAGCAGGTTGGAGACGGACAGCGTCGCGTGCATTGCGGGTCCCAGGCCCCACCCTACCGTCAGGTCCAGGACGCCGTATCCGTCTACCCGTCCGCGGTAGACGCCGGAGGCCACCGGGTACGATCGGAGGGCACGCCCGCGCAGCTCGACGCGCAGCCCGCGCGAGGCGTCCCGCCACTCGGCCGCCGCGCTCGCCTTCTGCCGCGGGACGCCGAGCGCGATGCCGGGCACGGAGTCGCGGCTGGTCCACGACCAGCTTCCCGAGACGGCGAGTCGGTCGGTCGCCTGCGCCTCGATCAGCAGGTCGGCGCCCCAGAAACGATACGAGCCACCCTGGCGGCTTACGAGCAGCACGTCGGTCGGGCTGGCGGCCTCGACCGGCGAGATGGTGCCGAGGGGGAGCTGGGCCGCGAAGCCGGCGAGCTGCGCCGCCTGCGCCGCGCCCACGAAGGGCGTCAGGTACTGGGTCAGCGTGGCCCGGTCGAGGAACACGTTCGGGGTGACCGGCGTGAGCGTGCCGAGCACGTTGCTCACGCGGTAGTGATACAGGTCCACCGCGACCAGCGCCCGGCCGCCGAGCACGCCTTTGTAGCCCAGCTCGACCGCGTTCGTGAGCTCGCGGTCGTTGGCGCCGATGTCCGTGACCGACGCGGCGCCCACTGGAACGAAGCCGTTGGTCTCCACGTCCAGCAGTCCGAGCCTGGTGGCCACATCGGAGGCGGTGGGCGCCGGAACGCGGGAGAGGTCGATCCCCGAGTCCGCGAAGATCTGCACGACGGCCGCCCACTCGAGCGTCGCGTCGGCGGGCAGGTACTGGTCGGGTCCGGCCGGATCGAAGGGCGAGCGCATGCACGGGCCGCCGCAGTCGCGGCGAAATGTGTACCCGCCGGGCGGTACGCCGGCAACCCGCACGCCGTACGGCAGGCCGGGGAATGAGTCGGCGACGAGGTCCGCGAACAGCGTGGCCGTTGAAGGCGTCACGAACGCGCGGTTGAAGGTGACGCGGACGGCGTGCGTAGATGCGGGGTGGAACACGACGCCGACGCGGGGCGAGAGCACGGCCCCGGCCAGCCGGTTGTGGTGATCGGCGCGGACGGCGGCCACGACCTCGACGTCGCGCCCCAGGGAAACACCGCCGGACGCGAAGGCCCCCGTCTCGCGCACACGGTCGTCCCGCTCGTTGCGTCCGTGGATGGTGCCGAACGTGCGGGGATCGGTCCAGCGCAGGTCGGCGCCGGCAACCACGTGGCGGCCGGCCCACCCGAATCGCTGTTGGGCCTGCGCGACGAGCTGGCGCGACTCGTCCCGGATCGCGATGCCCGAGCGCAGGCTGTAGGTGTCGCCCGCGTTGGTCGCGTTCAGCGCGAGGTTGGCGAAGGTGCCGACCCGACGCCACCGCGCCTGGACGTAGCCGTTTCGCCAGTCGCGCAGCTGGTACGGACCGGGGGGCGTGAGATCCGTGGCGCGCATCGCCCACGCCAGGCCGCTCGCGAGCACGACCTCGGTCGAGCTGTCCGGGCGCCAGTCGGCCCGCACCTCGCCCGTGGCACGCTCGGCAATCGGGTCGGGCGTACGCGCCGCGGCGGTGTCCGCGAACGGCCAGTCCCGCGCGCGGAACCAGCTGCCCGAGAGCTTCACGCCGAACCGCGATCCGGCGGCTGCCCAGCGCCCCGACAGATCGAGCAGGTCGCGGGACCCGCCGGTCAGCGAGATCGACGCGCCGCGCGAGTCGAACGGCGAGCGCGTGATGACGTGCAGCACGCCGCGGTCGGCGCCGGGGCCGTAGAGCGCCGCGCCCGGCCCGCGCTGCACCTCGATGCGCTCGATGTCCTCGCCGGTTCCGGGCATCAAGTACGGGATGTTGAACCGGATCGAGGGCACCGCCGCCGGCCGGAAGTCGGTCAGGACCAGGAGCGCATCGGATGCCGTGCCCAGGAAGCCGCGCACCGCGAAGGTGTGCTGCAACAACCCTTTGCTCGCCATGTCCACGCCGCCCACGGCACGCAGGTGGTCGGCGGGCGTGAACGCGACGGCCTCGCGCACCTCCTCGCCCGAGACGACGCTCACCGAGGCCGGTGCGTCGAAGGGGTTCTCCTCGGCGCGCGCGACCGTGACGACGATGGGGTCGAGCGACACCGGCAGCGAGACCATGGAGATCCGCAAGCGACCGGCTCCGGCCCGGACGTCCGTGACGTCGCGGGGTCGAAAGCCCACGTGCCGCACCTGGAGCGTGTAGGGCAGCGTGTCGAGACCGATGAAGCGGAATCGTCCCGCGCCGTCGGTCCACGCGCGCCTGCCGCCCAGCTCCACGCGCGTGCCCACGAGCGGGGTGCCGGTCGCCGAATCGGTGACGATCCCCGCGACCGTCCGGGTCTGGCCCACGGCGGGCGCCAGCGCCGCGAACAGACCAGCCGCGGCGAAAGCGGTTCCGGCCACAAGGCGGATATCGGCCTCCGTTGCGACGGGTCGGGGTTCAGGGTCTCCCAGCCACCATTTCGCACGGCCCCCAATCACGTGTCAAGCCGATCGCCGAGACCTTGCCGTCCTGCGGGTTCGTTCCGCTCAACGGGCACTGCGGGGGCGTTGCCGGGCCCAAGCGCAGGCGCCATCACAGGGCGGCTCGGAGATGCGGTCCGGGTTGAGTAAAGAGGGTGTCCCGCTTAGGTTTGGGCTCCCAACCCCGGGGCTGTAGCTCAGCTGGGAGAGCGCCTGGATCGCACCCAGGAGGTCAGGGGTTCGAGCCCCCTCAGCTCCATACAATCGAAACGCTGCCCCTTGGTGTAACTGGCAACACGCCTGACTCTGGATCAGGAGAGTCCTGGTTCGATCCCAGGAGGGGCAATGACACGAGAGCCCGACGCCGCCGGCGTCGGGTTGCGCAGCTACCGCCTCCTCCGCACACCCGCGACCAACGCGAGCACCGCCAGCCCCACTCCTGTCCCAAACAGTCCCCAGCGGTAATCAGGGGCCCGGCCGCCAGCCAGGGCGGCGCGGGAATCCAGGGTGAACGAGAGCAGGACAAGTGCCCCTCCCGCAGCCGCGAGGGCCCACGCGAGCCACGGCAATCCGTGAATCGCTCCCGTCTCCCGCGACTGCCGGGCGAGCAGCCACAGCGAACCCGCTACGAGGCAGACACTGACAATGACTGGCGCCAGCACCGGCGCGATCCAAGGCACGGGGATCAGGAACAGCACGTCCCAGGTGAGCAGCGAGGGAGGCCAGCCGAGAAAGACCCACAGCCAGACGTAGTAAAACACGTCCCACGTGCCGAACGCGAAGGCGAAGACGAGGAAGCGCTGCCAGCCGTCGCGGCCGGCGAGCACCGCGACCGCGAGGAGCATGATGATGGTCGTGGCCTCCCGGTACATTTCGATCACGATGAGGCGGGTGGGAATGACGGCTTGCAACGCGGCCAGCGGCGCCTCGACGGGGGATAGCGCGCGCAGGTAGACCACGACCGCCGCCTCCACCAGCGCCATCGCGACGGCGTACAGACCAACCCACGCTGCCCGTCTCCAGGCCACGCGCCAACCTACAGACGAGGGCTTCGTGGTGCCACGCCCGGCGAGGCGAACGTAACGCGACGCTCCGCGCGGACTGGCGGAGGCCGTGCTTGCTGCTGTCAGGCGCGTGCGCTCTATTGACCTCAAGGTGTCGCGCCAGCGGGCGCACCCGCGGGCCGAGGGCGAGGCGCGATTCCGTGCCCGAACCGAAGGGGAGACTGAACATGAGGCCAGCAAGAGCCCTGTACTTCGGCGTTGCCGCGATCGGCGCCGCATTCCTGGCGGCCTCCCCGGCCCGGACGAGCGCCCCCCGCCAAACGGGCCACGCGGTCCAAACCGATCCCGACGACATCGGCGGCGTGGTCACCGGCCCGAACGGACCAGAAGCCGGCGTCTGGGTGATCGCCGAAACCACCGACCTGCCCACGAGGTTTGTCCGGATCGTGGTGACCGACGATCGGGGACGCTACCTCGTACCCGATCTGCCGCCAGCGGGCTACAGCGTCTGGGTGCGCGGTTACGGGCTGGTCGATTCGCGTAGGGTGCAGGCCCGCCCGGGGCGCACGCTGAACCTGACCGCCGTGCCGGCGCCCACCCCGCGGGCGGCGGCCGAGTACTACCCCGCCGGCTACTGGTTCTCCCTGCTCCGCGTGCCGGAGCGCAGCGAGTTCCCCGGCACGGGTCCCCAGGGGAACGGCATCCCGCCTAACATGCGACATCAGGCCCAGTGGCTCAGGCTCCTCAAGTCGGGCAATTGCCTCGCCTGCCACCAGCTGGGCAACCGGGCCACGCGGGAGATCCCGCCGGCCCTGGGCCGATTCGATTCGTTCGTCGCCGCGTGGGACCGGCGCATCCAGTCGGGACAGGCCGGCGCCGGGATGAGCGGTGGCCTGAACGTGCTCGGCCGGCAGCGGGCGCTGGCGATGTTCGCGGACTGGACGGCCCGCATCAACGCCGGCGAAGTGCCGCCCGCGCCACCACGGCCTCGGGGGATCGAACGCAACGTCGTGATCACGATGTGGGACTGGGCCGACCCGAGGGCCTATCTCCACGATCTGGTCTCCACCGACCGCCGGAATCCCACGGTCAATGCCAACGGGCCCCTGTACGGCGTGCTGGAAGCGAGCGCGGATTACCTGCCGGTGCTGGATCCGGTGCGCCACACGGCGAGCCGGGTCGCGCTCACGGTCCGCGACCCGAACACGCCGCCGGCCGCGTCGCCGGCCATGCCGCAGCCGTCGCCGTACTGGGGCGATGAGGCGATCTGGACCAGCAGGGCCAACGCGCACAATCCGATGTTCGATCACACGGGCCGGGTGTGGATCACCTCCGCCGTACGCCCGCCCGACAACCCGGACTTCTGCAAGCAGGGCTCGAATCACCCGTCGGCGCGGCTGTTCCCGGTGGCCCGCGCAGGCCGCCACCTCGCCGTCTACGACCCCAGGACCGCGCGGCTCACGCACATCAGCACCTGCTTCAGCACCCACCACCTGATGTTCGCCGAGGACGCCGATCACACGCTGTGGACGTCGGGCGGCGGGCCGGTGGTCGGCTGGTTGAACACCAGGATGTTCGACGAGACCGGCGACGAGGAGCGGTCGCAGGGCTGGACCGCGCTCATTCTCGACGCCAACGGCAACGGCCGGCGGGACGAGTACGTCGAGCCCGACCAGCCGGTAGACCCCACCCGGGACAAGCGGATCACCGCCGGTTTCTACGGTGTCGCCCCGGCCCCGGACGGCTCGGTCTGGGGATCGTCGCTGGGCTACCCCGGCGCCGTGGTGCGGCTGAACCCGGGGCCGAACCCGCCGGCGACGGCGTTGGCGGAGCTGTACGAGCTGCCGTTGGACAGCTCGGGGGCGCCCAGGCAGGGGTTCTCGCCGCGCGGTATGGACGTGGACAGGAACGGCGTCGTCTGGACTGCGCTCGCGAGCGGGCATCTGGCCAGCTTCGACCGGCGCAGGTGCCGGGGACCGCTCAACGGGCCCACCGCGACGGGTCAGCACTGTCCCGAGGGCTGGACCTTCTATCGCGAGCCGCTGCCCCAGCTTCAGGGTGTCACGGACTCGGGCAGCGCGGAGTCCAGCTACTACACCTGGGTGGACCAGTTCAACACCTTCGGCCTCGGCAGCAACGTGCCCATCAACACCGGCAATGGGTCGGAGGGGCTGCTGGTGCTGCGGGACGGGCAGTGGATCGTGCTGCGGGTTCCGTATCCGCTGGGGTTCTACACGAAGTGGATGGACGGCCGGATCGACGATCCCAACGCCGGCTGGAAGGGGCGGGGGCTGTGGGCGACCGTGAGCACCCGGGCGCCGTTCCACATGGAGGGGGGCAGGGGCACGACGAGCAGGGTGGTGCGGTTCCAGCTTCGGCCCGACCCGCTCGCGAGATGAACGGCGACGCCGCAACACGCCTGACTCTGGATCAGAGAGTCCTGGTTCGTTCCCCACCCCCTTGAGCGCGTTCGTGAAAATGTGACGGGTGCGCTTGCGCTCCCCCGTCGCGGGCTCGTATCCTGCCCGCACAAGCCCCCACCTGTCCCTGGCAGGGAGAGCCTCGTGAGACGTCACTACATCGCCGCCAGCCTTCTGCTGGCTGTTGCCGCCTGCCGCGCCGACGCCCCCACCGGGACATACGCTCCCCTCGCGCAGAACAGCGCCACCGCGGCAATCCAGGCTAACCCGCGCTACATCATCCGCTTCAGGGACAACGAGCCCAACGCCGCCGGAGAGACCGATCGCCTCGTCCGGGCGCACGGCGGGCGGCTGGTCTTCAGGTATCAGGCCGCCATCCGGGGGTTCGCGGGCGAGTTCTCCACCCGGGACATCGCCGCGCTGTCGCGGGACCCGAACGTCGTGGCGATCGAGGCAGACCAGATCGCCCATGCCATCGCGACGCAGCTCAACCCGCCCTCCTGGGGCCTCGACCGGGTGGACCAGCACCCGCTGCCGCTGGACGCCTCCTACACCTACAACGCGACCGGCGCCGGCGTGCGGGTCTACATCCTCGATACCGGGATACGGTTCACGCACAACGACTTTGGGGGACGGGCGATCGCGGGCGTGGACCAGATCACCCCCGGCGGCACGGCCGCCGACTGCAACGGGCACGGGACCCACGTCGCGGGCACGGTGGGAGGCAGCACGTACGGCGTCGCCAAGGGTGTCCAACTGATCGCGGTGCGGGTCTTGGACTGCACCGGCAGCGGCAGCTACGCCCAAATAATCGCCGGCGTAGACTGGGTGACGCAGCAGAAGCAGGCCAACCCGTCCATTCCGATGGCGGCGAACATGAGCCTGGGCGGCCCGTTCTCGTCAATCCTGAACGCGGCGGTCACGAACTCGATCGCGGCCGGCGTCACCTACGCCATCGCGGCGGGCAACAGCAATGCCAACGCGTGCAACTCGTCCCCGTCATCGACGCCCAACGCGATCACGGTCGGGTCGACGACCATCACGGATGCGCGCTCATCGTTCTCCAACTTCGGCGCGTGCCTGGACATCTTCGCGCCCGGCTCGGCCATCACGTCGGCGTGGTACACGAGCAACACGGCGACCAACACCATCAACGGCACGTCCATGGCCTCACCGCACGTCGCGGGAGCCGCGGCCCTGTTCCTCGAGGTGAATGCCGCGGCATCGGCGGCCACCGTCGCGAGCGCCCTGACCACGAACGCCACCATGAACGTGGTCACCAACCCCGGGACCGGCTCTCCCAACAGGCTGCTCTACACCGCGTTTATCGCGGGAGGCCCGCCCAACCAGCCTCCGGTGGCGGTCCCGGCGGTGAGCTGCGTGGGCATGACCTGTACCTTCGACGGCACCGGCTCGACCGATGACGTCGGCGTCGTGGCCTACGAATGGCGCAACGCGCAGGGTGGCCTCATGTCCACCCAGCCGGTCTTCACCTGGACGTTCTCAGTGGCCACGACGCGGACGTGGAGCCTGGTCGTACGGGACGGCGGCGGGTTGTCGCACACCACCTTCTTCCCCGTCACGACGCCGGGCGGGCAGCCGCCAGCGCCGGTCGCGAACTTCACCTTCAGCTGCACGAACCTCGCCTGCAGCTTCGACGGGAGCAGCTCGACGGCGCAGTCGAACGCGACGTACGGCTGGGTGTGGGGTGATGGGACGCCCAACGGCGCGGGCAAGACGCCGACGCACGGCTTCGCGGCGGCGGGGACCTACAACGTGACGCTGACGGTGACCGACGCCGGCGGCTCGAACAGCCAGACCCAGGCCGTGACGGTCACGCTGCCGGCGCCGGTGGCGAACTTCACGTTCAACTGCACGAACCTCTCGTGCAGCTTCGACGGGAGCAGCTCGACGGCGCAGCCGAACGCGACGTACAGCTGGGTGTGGGGTGATGGGACGCCCAACGGCTCAGGCCAGACGGCGACGCACAGCTTCGCGGCGGCGGGGACCTACAACGTGACCCTGACGGTGACCGATGCAGGCGGCTCGAACAGCCGGACGCAGGCCGTGTCCGTCACGACTCCGCCCCCCGGCAACCAGCCTCCGGTGGCGGTCCCGGCGGTGTCCTGCGTGGGCATGACCTGCACCTTCGACGGCACCGGCTCGACCGACGATGTCGGCGTCGTGGCCTACGAATGGCGCAACGCTCAAGGGGCTATCATGTCCACCCAGGCGGTCTTCACCTGGACCTTCGAGCAGGCCCGGACGCGGACGTGGAGCCTGACCGTGCGGGACGGCGGCGGGTTGTCGCACACCGTCTCCTTCCCGGTCACGACGCAGTAGGCGTCGCTTCGAAGGGCCTCACCGCTCCGCGGGCAGGCTCACCCGGAACTCGGTGTGTCCGGGTCGGGACTCCATGTCGATCTCCCCCTCGTGGCGGCGCAGGATTCGGCGCACGATATCGAGCCCGAGCCCCGTGCCCTTGCCCACCTCTTTCGTCGTGAAGAAGGGATCGAAGATCCGATCCTTCAGTTCCGGCGGGACGCCTGGTCCGTCGTCCGTGATCCGGACGACCACGCGGCCCTGCTCCCTGCCGGCCGTCACCGTGACGTGGCCGCCGGCGGCAATTGCGTCGAGGGCGTTGTCGATGAGGTTCATCCACACCTGGTTGAGCTCGGCGCCCACCGCGTGCGCCCGCGGCAGGTCGGCCGCCGGCTCGAAGGCGACCACGGCCGCTTTCTCCCGCACTTTCGCGCCGAGCATGGTGAGGGTGTCGGCGATGCCGCTCCGGATGTCCACGGGACCCGGGTTGGGTGCGCGGTCCATGTAGGTGAACCCCTTCACGCTGGTCACCAGGTCGCGGATGCGTCCCGCCGCCACGCCGATCTCGGCGCCCAGCGCGCGTAGCGCGCACCCGGCGGCAATCCATCGCAGTGACGCGGCGAGGGCCTCGCCGCCGACACTCGCCGCCAGGGTGTCCAGCGCCCCGAGCGTCAGGCCGGTTTCGGACAGCGGACCGGCGCACTCTTCGCTCGCGCCGTGGTCGGCGAGCCAGTCGGTGAGCGCCTCCTCCTGATCGGCGCGCTCCACCGGCGAGCGCGTTGGCGCCGGCATCGCGCACAGGGCCCGGACGGTCTCGATGGCCGCGAGTTGCGTCGCCGAAAGCCCCGCGGCAGCGACCACCGTCGCTGCGGCCTCGGCGGCCGCCGCGCTCGCGGCGAGCAGGGTCGCGCTGCGCGCCGCGGCGGAGGCCGGGTTGTTCAGCTCGTGCGCCAGGCCCGCCGCCAGCCGCCCCAGTGACAGCAGCTTCTCGTCGTGCAGGTCGCCTTCCTTGAAGGCCCGCGCGCGGTCCAGCATCTGGTGCACCATCGCCGCCGTGACCACCGGACACTCGCGGATCATCTCCGGCAGGTCGCCCTGCGGGACCGTCAGCATCACCGTCGGCTCCTCGGCCACGGCATCGTTCGGCGGTCGCGCGCCTCGGGAGAACGGCAGCGCCCCGCCCACGTCACCGCCTCGCCACTCGAAGAGCTTGTGCGAGCCGGCGCCGCGGTCCAAGTGGATCGCGACGCTGCCGGCGAAGAAGATGTGGAGCGTGGTGACCAGTTCGCCCTTTTGCGAGAGAACGTCGCCGGGGGCGAGCGTACGCAGTTGGCCGTGCGCCGCCAGCCAGGCGTGCTCGGCCGGCGGCGCATGGCCGAGCACCCGGTGCCCGGCGAGATGAGCCAGCTTCTCGGACACCGCCATCGAGACGCGCATGCGCTAGACCGTCCGCAGGTAGCGGTGGACCGAGTGGATGGACGCCGAGCCCTCGCCCACGGCCGCCGCCACGCGCCGGTTGGCTCCGGCGCGAGCGTCGCCTGCGGCGAAGACCCCGGGCACGCTGGTCTCGAACATGAAGGGCTCGCGCTCGAGGGACCAGCCGCGCGGGCGCCCGTGGTCCAGCGGCAGGTCCGCACCGGTGATCAGGAAGCCGTCCTCGTCGCGCTCGAGGACTCCGGCGAACGCCTCGGTGTGCGGCTTCACGCCGATGAAGATGAACATCGCGGCCGACGCGATGGTCCGCTCCGCGCCCGAGTCCACCGACCGCACCGTCACCCCCTCCAGCGCTCCCTGACCGTGCACGGCCTGCACCTCCACGCCGGTGATCACCTCGATGGTCGGCGCGGAACGGATGCGCTCCACCAGGTACTGGGACATCGCCGACTCCACCCGGGCCGCGCGGACCAGCAGGTACACGCGTCGCGCGTAGCGCGAGAAGAACAAAGCGCCCTGGCCGGCCGAGTTCGCGCCGCCCACCACGCAAATGTCGCGGGCGCGGTAGCGCGCGGCCTCCGACATGGCGGCGCCGTAGTAGACGCCCACGCCCTGGAGTGGAGAGCAGCCCGGGACGTCCAGCGTGCGCGCGCTCATGCCGGTGGCGATCACCACACAGTAGGCGGTGAGCTCGGTGCCGTCCGCGAGCGTCACCAGCCGGTAGGGGTCCTCCCGCCGCAGGCCCGTGACCGTCTGTGCCGTGAGCAGCTCCGCGCCGAAGCGCCGGGCCTGCGCGGCGGCCCGCTGCGCCAGATCGGGTCCGGTCACCCCCGCGGGGAACCCCAGGTAATTCTCGATCAGCGAGCTGGTCCCCGCTTGCCCACCCGTCGCGTGCGACTCGACCAGGACGGTGCGCAGGCCTTCCGATGCCCCGTAGACCGCGCTCGCCAGGCCGGCAGGACCGCCGCCGATGACGATGACGTCGTAGAAGGGACGCCGGGCCTGTGTCTGGAGGCCCGCTTTCGCGGCCAGCTCCGTCGGCGACGGCGCCACGAGATACTGGCCGTCGGGGAACACGATGATAGGCAGGCGTGCAAGGTCGCCGGCCAGCGACTCGGCCAGCGCGCGGGCCGACGGGTCGCGATCGAGATCCACCCACTGGTAGGGGACGCGGTTGCTCGACAGGAACTCCTTGGCGGCGAACGACTCCGGCGACCACTCGGAGCCGAGCACGCGGACCCCGTCGAACACCGGCCGCACGCGGGCGCGCCACTCGGCGAGCAGGTCGTCGAGGACCGGATAGAGCCGCTGGTCCGGAGGGTCCCACGGTTTCATCAGGTAGTGGTCGAGCCCGATCTCGTTGATGCCGGCGATCGCGACGTCGGTATCGGCGTAGGCGGTGAGCAGCACGCGCCGCGACTGCGGATGGAGCGGCATCGCTTCGCGCAGCAGCTCCGTGCCCGACATCCCCGGCATCCGCTGGTCCACGAGGAACAACGCGACCGGCGTACCGCGCGCCGCCAGCTGCTTCGCCGCCTCGAGGCCCTCGGGCCCCGAGCCCGCTTTCAGCACCCGGTAGTCGGCGCGATAATGCTGCCGGAGGTCACGCTCGATGGCCCCGAGCACCGCGGGGTCGTCGTCAACGCTCAGGATGACCGGTTTCGCCAACGGACCTCCGGGCACGGCTCACAAGGTACGCGGCGTGCAGGAGCCGTGCGAGGAGCGGAAGGGACGGCCGGTGCGGGGCGACCGCGGCGGCAGGTTGCGTTGGATGCGCGCCGGGGGAAGATTCCGGCGCGACCGTACGCCTGATCCCTTCCGTTCGCCGAGGGTCCGTGCCCGACCAGCTGGCCCGCCTCACCGAGGCGCTGGTGGACCAGTACACCATCGTGCGCGAGGTAGGGGCCGGCGGCATGGCCACGGTCTACCTGGCGCGCGATCTCAAACACGACCGGCAGGTGGCCCTCAAGGTGCTGCGGCCCGAGCTGGCCGCGGCGCTGGGATCCGAGCGGTTCCCGCGCGAGATCCGCTTCGTGGCGCAGTTCCAGCACCCGCACATCCTGTCGCTGTACGACTCCGGCGAGCGTCGCGGCTTCCTCTACTACGTGATGCCGTTCGTCGAGGGCGAGTCGCTCGCCGACCGCATGGCGCGCGAGAAGCAGCTGCCCATCGCCGACGTGGTGCGCATTCTCAAGGAGGTGGCCGACGCGCTGGCGTACTCGCACGCGCGCGGCGTGGTGCACCGCGACATCAAGCCCGGCAACGTGCTGCTGTCGGGGCGCCACGCTGTGGTGACCGACTTCGGCGTGGCCAAGGCCGTCTCGGCCGCCGGCGGGGACAAGATGACCACGGTCGGCATGGCCGTGGGCACACCGAACTACATGGCGCCCGAGCAGGCCATGGCCCAGTCGGACGTGGACGCCCGCGCCGACATCTACGCGCTGGGCATCCTCGGCTACGAGATGCTGGCGGGCCGGTTGCCGTTCAAGGCCGATACCGCGCAGGGCATCCTCTCGGCCCACGTGATGGAGGCGCCGCAGGACGTCCGCGAGGCGCGCCCCGGCACACCGGAACCGCTGGCCGTCGCCGTCATGCGCTGCCTGGCCAAGGCCCCGGCGGACCGCTGGCAGAGCGCCGACGACCTGCTGGCCCAGCTGGAACTGGTGGCGGCCACGCCGAGCGGCGGCATGACGCCGACGCACACCCGCCCTGTGAAGCGCCTCAGCCTTGGACGGCGTTCGCGCGCGGTGCTGATCGGAGCGGCCCTGGCGCTTGTGGGCGGCGGCGGTCTGGCGGGCGCCTGGCTGCTCAACAGCGGCGGTTCGGGCGGCGCCATCGAACGGGTCGGCGTGCTGCCTATCACCGACATCTCGGGGCAGGACTCGCTGTTCGTGCGGGCCATGCACGACGCCCTCACCACGGCCATCTCTCAGCTCGGCACGGTCGGCGTGGCGCCGGTCTCGGACATGCGGCGTTACGGCGACGGCGCCACACCCGACCGCGAAGTCGCCAGCCGGCTGCACCTGGACGCACTGGTGGTGGCGTCGGTGTTCCGGGCCGGCTCGGTCATGCGCATCACGGTCCAGTTCAGCGACCCGGTCACGACGCGCAGCCTGTGGTCCGACACCTACGAGCGCGATGTGAGCAACGTGCTCGCGGCGCAGGGCGACATCGTGGGCCGCATCGCCGGCGGTGTCGCCGGTGCGCTCCGCGCCACCGGCCAGGCAACTACCCTTGGAGCCCGTCCATGAGACGACTGCCCGCCCTCGCCCTCCTGCTCGTGCTCGGCGCCTGCGGCGACGAGTCGGCCATCCCGCGGGCGCGCACGCTGTCCCCGGAACGAGCCGACCACCCCAACGCCAGCTACTCGCCGGACGGCGCGCGCATCTACTGGTGGCAGCCGGAAGGCGATCGCTGGCGCCTGTGGATGTCGCCGGCCGACATGAGCGCGCCCGAGTCGCTGGCGCTGAAAGCCAGATTCCATTACGAGCCGATCTGGTCGCCCGACGGCTCGCGTTTCGCCGTGGGCGCGGCCGTCAATACCACGCTCAACGTCGTGTGGGTGATGAGCGCCAGCGGTGGCGAACCGCACCGGGTCAGCTCGGGCGACGCCCTCGAAAACCCTATCGGGTGGCACCCGGATGGCCGGCGGCTAGCCTACCAGACGCTCCAGGAAGGCGGCGTCGCCACCATGGCCGTGGATGCGGACTCCGGCACGCCTCGTCGCCTGCTGCCCGGCGAGACGCGGCCGCACATCGCCTTCTGGTCGCCGGACGGCAGCCGGCTGGCGATCAACATGTACGAGCTGGGCCGCAACACCATATGGTTGGCTGACAGCGCCGGGGGCGGGCTACGACAGGCGACGACGGACGGCTTCGAGTTCCTCGCGTTTCCCAAGCCCTGGTCGCCCGACGGTTCTGCGGTCCTGTACACGTCGCGACGGACGGGCAGGGACGATATCTGGGTGCTGCCCGCCGACAGCGGCGCTCCGCGGCAGCTCACCCATGACGTGCGTGATGACTACAGCCCGGTGTGGTCGCCGGACGGCCGCTGGATCGCGTTCGCGTCAAACCGGGGCCTCCAGACCGACCTCTGGGTCATGCCTGCCGCTGGCGGCGAGCCGCGCCGGATCACGGATGACGCCTTGCGGGAGGCACTGCGCGACTGGCGGCCGGGGACCAGCGAGGTGGCGTACAATATCCAGAAGGTGAGGCGGTCGCTCTGGGCCCACTCGCTCGCCGACGGCGCCGAACGGCAACTCACCCACGATTCAGTGGACGTCACCAGCTTCAACCTGTCGGCCACCGGCCAGGTTTCAGTCCGTATCGAGCGTGGCGGCGGCGTTTCCGACATTGGCGTGCTCCCGCAAGAGGGTGGCGAGCCGCGCATCTTGCTGGCTGATGCAAGAGCTGGTGTCCCCTACTGGACTCCGGACGGATCGAAGCTGGTGTTCCAATCGGATCGTGGCGGGCCGAGCCTGGACATCTGGGTCATGGATGCGGCGGGCGACGCTCTGCGGCAACTGACCACCTGGCCCGAGTATGAACTGATTCCGCCGGTGTTCAGCGCCGACGGCTCGGAGGTCTACTTTATCTCCGAACGGGAGGTGACGACGTTCTGGTTCGACCTGTGGCGGGTGCCGCTAGCCGGTGGAGAGCCGACGCGGATCACGCGCACCGGGCGGGTGCTGGACCTGTGTTGGCAGTCAAGGCGCCCGACCGAGCTGCTGGTGCTGGCAGAGGCTCCGGTCACCCAGGCGCTCATGCGCGTACGCCCGGACGGCACCCTGCGGCCGGTGTGGGATCGCTCCACGGCCAATTGTGGCACGGTGTCTCCGACCAGTGATTCCGTCGCGGTCCTGACCAGCGTGGCCGCCGGCCAGCAGCAAGCCATGCTGGTGCCGCTGAACGGCGGCCCGGGCCGGCGCATTCTCGAGGCGAACCAGGTTCCCGTGGCGTGGTCACCGGACGGCCGGCAGCTGCTGTTCCGGTACACGGTGGGCCAGCCCTACGACCTCGGCATCCTGGACCTGGCGAGCGGCTCCACTCGGCGGATCACCAGTACTCCAGCCAGCGAGATCGGCACCGAGTGGTCGGCCGACGGCTCCACACTGGTGTTCATACGCACGGTGTCCGATTACGGGATCACGACTGCGGACCTGACGCGGCTGCTGGCCCGGCCGGAGTAGGACGCACCCGGCGGCCTTCCTGGTGCCGGCGCTGGCTGCTCCGCACCTTGCGGCCCTCGATCCCCGAAGCCGCCTTCAGCACCCGGTAGTCGGCGCATACCGCTGCCTGAGGTCGCGCTCGATGGCCGCGAGCACGCGCGCGTCGTCGTCAACGGTCAGGATGACTGGCTTCGCCAACGGACCTCGGGCACGCGCGGGAGGTGCCTAGGCGCCCAGTCCCTGGAATATGTTCCGCAGGTTAACGGTGCCGGCCTGCCGTCGGACCTGCTCTTCCACCCGCGGGTACATCGTCCTGGCGTCGGACTGGAACCGCTCGAACAGGGCGCGCAAGTCGCCGGTCGAGAGCTTCCGGCCCTGCTTGTAGTACTGCTCGGCCACGTGGCCGAGCGCGTAGGTCGTCGAGAACGACATCACGGCGCCGGCCGCGACCCGCGAGGCGCCGCCGACCACGCCGCCGAGCAGCCCACCCGTGAGTCCGCCGATCAGCTTCAGCGCCGCCCCTTGCACGCTCTGCGCCGCCGCGCCGAGGCCGAACGTTGCGGCGAGGTCTTTCACCTGGGCGAGGTCGAGCTGCTGGCCGTGGCGCCGGCCGATCTGGTACACGAGGCGCAGTTGGAGCGGCAGGATGGCGATGCTCGCCAGCCGGTCCGGCAGGACCTCGAGCGCGCCGGTCAGGATCGCCTGCTGGAGAATGAACTCGTCCAGGTCGCCCGGCGGCGTCGGGACGGCGCTGGCGTCGGCGACGGGCGCGGCGGCGAGCGTTTCCGCGGTTCGCGTGACGTTCTCGACGTCGGCACCGCCCAGGCCCAGCGCCGTCCGGAGCTCCGCGAGGAACGCCTGCTCGGGCGGGGTGGCGACCCCGTCGGCGTTGATGATGGCGAGCGCGCCCTCGTAGGCCACCTTGCGCGCTTCATCGTCAGACAGGCGCGAGGCCAGGTCCGCCACCCGCAGCTGCCCGGCGGCCACCTGCTCGGCCAGGCGGGTCACGTCGGGGTTGCCGGTGCGCGACACCACGGCGTCCACGGCCCGCTGCTCCCCGCTCTCGGTGGCTCCGTCGGCGCGGGCGGCGAGCATGGCGATCGCGATCAGGGGCGCATGGTCGCTGGTCTTCACCCGTCAATGATAAGGCCCGAGAGCCCGGAGAGGCGAGCGTCCTCCACCCCCCCCGCCGGGTCCCATCAGACCCTTCAGGACATAGAGCATCTATCCCATAGACAGGCTATGTTTATCTCATGACACCGACCCCCACCCTGAAACGCGACCTGCTTCCGGGCACGCTGGACATGCTCATCCTCAAGACCCTGGCCGCGCAGTCCATGCACGGCTATGGGATCGCCCAGCACATCCAGCGGCTGTCGCGGGAGGTGCTCGTGGTGGAAGAGGGCTCGCTCTACCCGGCCCTCCAGCGGATGCGGCAGAAGGGGTGGATCAAGGCCGGATGGCGGCAGACCCCCAACAACCAGCGGGCCCGCTACTACACCATTACGGCGGCCGGCCGGCGGCAGCTGGGCGCCCAGGAGACCGGGTTCGCCGAGCGGATGGCGGCGATCAATCGGGTCATGGGGATCGCCTGACGATGCGCGAATGGCTCGCACGACTCCGTGACTGGCTGCGGCGCGATGCGCTCGACCGGGACCTGAAAGAAGAGCTGCGGTTCCACCGCGAGCGGCTGGAGCGGGATGCGCGCGACGCCGGCGTCGGGCCGGAGGAAGCACCGTACGCGGCGCGCCGCCGCCTCGGCAACGAGACCCGCGTGCGGGAGGAAGCGCGCGAGCGCTGGTCCATCCCGTGGCTCGATCACTTCCAGCAGGACGTCCGCTACGCGCTGCGCGGACTCCGCCGCTCGCCCGGCTTCACGATCACCGTGATCCTCGCCCTCGGCCTCGGCATCGGCGCCAACGCCGCGATGTTCGGCGTGATCGACCGGCTGATGTTCCGGCCGTTCCCGTGTCTCCGGGATGCGAGCCAGGTCCACCGCGTGTACCTGCAGTCGACCAATCGGGGGCAGGTCGAGACGCGCGGCGGCATGGAGTACACCCGCTACCTCGACCTCCGGCGCTGGACGACCACGTTCTCGCAGTACGCGGGCTATTCCCTGGGCGTGACGGTGGTGGGTACGGGCGACGCGTCGCGCGAGCGCCGGATCGCCCGGGTGAGCGCGGAGTTCTTCGACTTCTTCGACGCCCGTCCGGTCCGCGGCCGGTTCTTCGTCGCCTCGGAAGACACGACGCCCGTGGGTGCTCCGGTCGCGGTGCTCGGTCACGCGTTCTGGATGGCCGAATTCGGCGGCCGCGACGTGCTGGGCGAGACGATCCAGATCGGGAACATTCCCGCCACGATCATCGGCGTCGCGCCGAGAGGCTTCGTCGGCGTGAGCGAGAGCGAGGCGCCCGCGGCCTATATCCCGATCACGACTTATGCCGGGAACGCCAACTTCCAGCGGGACCCGACCAACTACTACACCCGGTACAACTGGGGCTGGATGAACGTGATGGCGCGCCGCCGGCCGGGCGTATCGGTCGAACAGGCCTCGCGCGACCTCAGCGAGGCCCATCGCAGGAGCTGGATCGCCGAGCTGGCGTTCGATACGGACGGGACGCCGGCGGACGTGGCGCAGCCCCGGGCGATTGCCGGGCCCCTCAAGTCGGCGGCGGGGCCCACCGCCGGTCTGGAATCGAAGACCCTGCTCTGGGTTACCGGCGTCGCGGTGATCGTGCTGCTCATCGCCTGCGCCAACGTCGCCAATCTGATGCTGGCGCGAGTACTGCGGCGGCGCCGGGAGATCGCCGTGCGCCTGGCCCTCGGTGTCAGCCGCGGCCGGCTGATGGCGCAAGCGCTGACCGAAAGCCTGCTCCTGGCGACGCTTGGCTGCGTGGCCGGCGTGGCGATCGCCCAATGGGGCGGCGCGGCGCTTCGGCGCCTGTTCGTCCGGGACAGCTCGTCGCTCGATGTGCTGACCGACTGGCGGACCCTGGGCGTCGCGGCGGCCGCTGCACTCGCCGCGGCGGTGCTCACTGGGCTGGGGCCGGCGCTCCTCGGCACAAGGGCGGGTCTGGCCGAAAGCCTGAAATCCGGTGCGCGGGAAGGCACGCATCAGCGATCGCGCACCCGCGCCGCCCTGCTGGTGCTGCAGGGCGCGCTGTCGGTAATCCTCCTGGTCGGCGCCGGGCTGTTCGTCCGCAGCCTCGGTCACGTCCGCGACATGCGCCTGGGCTTCGACGTCGAGCCGGTGCTGATCGTGTCCCGTTCGCTGCGCGGCATGCGGCTCGACGACAGCGCGCAGGTCATGCTGGGCCGCCGCCTGCTCGAGACCGGCCGCGGGATTCCCGGCGTCGAGCACGCGACGTGGGTCAGCAGCGTTCCGTTCTGGAGTACGTCCGGCACCGATTTCTTCGTCGCGGGCATCGACTCGGTGCGCCGGCTGGGGCGATTCACCTACCAGACCGCCACGCCCGGATACTTCGCCGCCATGGGCACCCGGATCCTGCGGGGCCGGGCGTTCACGGCGGAGGACGGCGCCAACGCGCAGGACCGCGCTAACGTGCCGAAGGTCGTGGTGGTGAGCGAGGCGATGGCGCGCGTGCTGTGGCCGGGCCAGGAAGCCCTCGGCCAGTGCGTGCGGATCGGGAGGGACACCATGCCGTGCACGACGGTGATCGGCATCGCCGAGGACGCGGTGCAGAGCAGCCTGCTCGATGACGACACGCGGTTCCGCTTCTACCTGCCGCTCGACCAGTACTATCCGGAGAACGGCCACACGCTGCTGCTCCGGATGCGCACCGACCCGGTGCACGACGTCGAGCGGGTGCGCCGCGAGCTGCAGGCCGTCATGCCGGGCCAGTCCTACGTGAGCGTGCGCCCGTTACGCGAGCTCATCGCCGATCAGCGGCGGTCGTGGAAGGTTGGGGCGACGATGTTCGTCGCGTTCGGCTTGCTCGCGCTCGTGGTGGCGGGCGTGGGACTGTACGGGGTGATCGCGTACAACGTGACGCAGCGCATGCACGAGCTCGGCGTGCGCGTCGCGCTCGGCGCCCGCACCGGCGACATCGTCCGGCTGGTGGTGGGCCAGGGCGTGCGCGTCGCGCTCGTCGGGGTCGTGATCGGTACCGCGCTCGCGCTCTGGGCGAGCCGGTGGATCCAGCCGCTGCTGTTCCAGCAATCGGCAAAGGACCCGCTGATCTACAGCCTAGTCGGCGCCGTGCTGCTGGTTGTCGCTCTGGCGGCGTCCGCCTCGCCGGCGTTCCGCGCGACGAAGGTGGACCCGAACGCGGCACTCCGGGCCGAGTAGGCTGGCGGCGACGCTTACGCCGGTGGTCGGCGGTCGATACATATCACCATGCCCGCCGACATTTCGAAGTTGTGGCAGCTCGCCGACATCATCACGCCCTTCGCGATTCGCGTCGCCGCGACGCTGCGCGTGGCGGACCACGTGGCCGCGGGCACGACGGAGATCAACGACCTGGCGCGTGTCGTCGGCGCGGCGCCCGACGCGCTGGGCCGGCTGCTGCGCTACCTCGCGGCGCGCGACCTCTTCACCGAGACGGCGCCCGGGCGATTCGCCGTGACGGAGCTGGGCGCCTTGCTGCGCGACGACGATCCCCGCGCGAGCCGGCGATGGCTGGACCTCGACGGATTCGGCGGTACGATGGACCTCTCGTTCACGGAGCTGCTGACGACCGTCCGCACCGGCCGGTCGCCGCGTTCGGTGCGGGACACGGAAATCCCCGACGCGATCCGCGATTCGTTCGACGACATGATGGAAGCGCAGTCGCGTCAGCAGACGCCGGCTATCGTCCAGGGGTGGGACTGGTCCCGCGTGGAGCACGTGGCGGACCTTGGTGGCGGCACGGGCACGTTGCTCCTGGGCCTGCTGAGCGCCAATCCCGACATGCAGGCGACGCTGATGGAGATGACGCGGGCCGCTGACCGCGCGCGCCGCCTCATGGCCGAGGAGAACATCGCGGAACGCTGTGAAGTGATTGCCGGCGACTTCTTCGAGGAACCCCTGCCCGCCGCGGACGTGTACGTCCTCAAGTTCGTGTTGCACGGGCTCGCCGACGAGGAGGCCGTAACGCTGCTCAGCCGCTGTCGTGCGGCCGGGGAGAAAGGTGCCCGGGTCCTGGTGATCGAGCGATCGCTCGGCCCCGGCGACGACCGGCAGGCGTTCACCGCGATGGACCTTCGGATGCTCATCCTTGGCACGGGGCGCGAGCGGACGCTGGAGGAGTACGCGGCGCTGGCCGTGCGGGCGGGGATGCGTCTCACCGCCGCCACGCCCACGGCGGTCGACGTGCACTTGATCGAGCTCATGCCCTAGCTGCCTTGCTGAACCCGCTCTATCGTAATCCCGCCCAACGTACCTGCACCTGAGCCGGCGTCCGACCCCTGACTTCGTGACGGAGGGCCGAGCCATGACACTCGGAGCCCGCACCCGCATCCTGTTTCTCGCGACGGCCACCCTGGCGGAACTTTGCGCCGCATCGACGAGCGCCCTTGCCCAACGCCGGCCACAGCCCACGACACCGGCCGAGCGGCCCGGGCCGGATACCACCGCATGGGCCCAGCTGCGGTTCCGGCACATCGGCCCGGTCGGCAACCGCGTGACGTCCGTGCACGGCGTGCCGGGCGATCCGAACACCTACTACGCGGGCGCCGCGTCGGGTGGCATCTGGAAGAGCACCGACGGCGGCGTGCACTGGCAGCCGCTCTTCGACGGTCAGCCGGTCTCGTCGATCGGCGCGCTCGCGGTGGCGCCGTCCGATCCCAACATCGTGTGGGCCGGCACCGGCGAGGCGCACATCCGCAGTCACATCTCGCTCGGCGCCGGCATCTTCAAATCCACGGACGGCGGGCGGACCTGGGCCCTGATGGGTCTCGAGCAAACGGGCCGAATCAGCCGCGTGGTCGTTCACCCCACCAATCCCGACATCGTGTACGCGGCGGCCCTGCGCCACGCCTACGGCCCGCAGCAGGAGCGCGGCGTGTATCGCACGCTGGACGGCGGCCGCACCTGGGAGCGGGTGCTGTTCGTTGACGAGAACACCGGAGCGTCGGACCTGGTGATGGACCCCACCAATCCGCGCATTCTGTTCGCCGGCATGTGGCAGATCGAGATCCACACCTGGGGCCGCGAGAGCGGTGGGCCGGGCAGCGGCATCTTCACGTCGCGCGACGGCGGCACAACGTGGACGCGGCTTCGCGGCAACGGCTTGCCGGAGCGGCCGGTGGGCAAGATCGGTCTCGCGATTGCCCGCACCAACCCGGAGCGCATCTACGCCCTGATCGAGACCGGCGACGGCGTGCCGTGGCATGGACGCGAAACCGACCGCGGCGAGCTGTGGCGCTCGGACGACGGCGGCCGGACGTGGCGGGTGATCAGCTACGACCGCCAGCTCGCGGGGCGAACCCAGTATTACACCCGCGTGGTGGTCTCGCCCGAGAACGAGCACGAGGCCTACTTCCTGTCGGCGGCGTTCAGCCGGACGCTGGACGGCGGCGCCACGACGCTCGACGCGGCGCCCGGTACGTCGCCCGGCGGCGACAACCACGACCTCTGGATCGATCCCACGAACCCCAACCGGATGGTCGTGGGGAACGACCCTGGAGTGTCCATCTCCACGACGCGCGGCCGCACCTGGCACCGGGTGCAGCTGCCGATCGCCCAGATGTATCACGGCACTACCGACAACCAGATCCCTTACCACGTGTACGGCAACCGCCAGGACGGCCCGTCTTCGCGCGGGCCCAGCAACAGCCGGTTCCCCGGGGGCGTGATTCCGCGGGGCGAGTGGCACGCGGTGGCGGGTGGCGAGAGCGGCTGGGCCACGCCCGACCCGGAGGACTCCAACCTGGTCTGGTCGAGCGCCTCGGGCTCCGGCTCGGTGGGGGGCATTGTGGCGCGCTTCGACGAGCGGTCGCGGCTGGCGCATCACGTGGAAGTCTGGCCGGTCAGCACCATCGGCACGCCGGCGGGTGAGGTGCGCTACCGGTTCGTGTGGACCTTCCCGCTCACCATCTCGCCGCACGACCGCAATCGCCTGTACGTGGGCAGCCAGCACGTGCACGTCACCACCAACGGCGGCCGCAGCTGGCAGGTGATCAGCCCGGACCTCTCGCGGAACGACACCAGCCGGCTCGGGATCTCGGGCGGCCTCACGCCGGACAACATCGGCGTGGAATACGGCAGCGTGCTGTTCGCGATCGCCGAGTCGCGGCTCCGGGCCGGGGTGATCTGGGCGGGGAGCAACGACGGCCTGGTGCACGTCACCAGGGACCACGGCCGGACCTGGACCAACGTGACCGCGAGCATTCCCAACCTCCCGCCCTGGGGGACGGTGAGCAACATCGAGCCATCGCGGTACGACACCGGCACCGCCTACATCACGGTGGACTTCCACCAGGTGAACAACCGCGACCCGTTCGTCTACAAGACGTCCGACTACGGCCGGACCTGGCGGGCGATCACCAGCGGGATTCCGCGGAGCGCCCTCTCGTACGCGCACGTGATCCGCGAGGATCCGGTGCGCCGAGGCCTGTTGTATCTCGGGACGGAGAACGCGCTGTACGTGTCGTTCGACGACGGCGAGAGCTGGCGGCCGCTGCAGACCAACCTGCCGCACGCGCCGGTGTACTGGCTGACCATCCAGGAGCACTTCGACGACCTGGTCGTCACCACATACGGACGGGGCTTCTGGATCCTGGACGACCTGTCGGCGTTGCGGCAGCTCACGCCCGATGTGCTCGGGTCCGACGCGCAGCTGTTCGCGCCGCGAGCGGCGTACCGGTTCCGTGACCGCACGCTGCCGATGGCGATGAACGACGACCCCACCGCGGGCCAGAGCCCGCCGTACGGGGCCGCGATCAACTACTGGCTACGCTCGGCGCCGGATTCGGGCGTCAGGGTCAGTCTCACGATCGAAGACGCGAGCGGGCGCGCGGTCCGGACGCTGCAGGGCACCAGAAACGCCGGCGTCAACCGGGTCTACTGGGACCTGCGCGGCGAGCCGACGCGCGAGGCGCGGGCCTGGACCAGTCCGCTGTACGCGCCCGAGGCCCGGATGGGGCCGGACGGCTGGCGGCCGTTGCCGGGGCTCGGCCGGTTCTCGGTCCTGATGCCGCCGGGCACCTACACGGTGCGGCTCAACGTGGGCGGTCGCGAGTACTCGCAGCCGCTCGTCGTGCGCAAGGACCCCAACTCCGGGGGGAACGAGGAGGAAATCCGGACGCAGGCGGCGCTGGTGCTCGATCTTCACAACGACATGAATACGGCGGTCGAGATGATCAACCGCATCGAGGTGGTGCGCGGGCAGCTCCAACAGCTGGGCCGCGTGCTCGCGGGCGAGCGCGATGCGGCCCCGGTCCGCGCCGCCGCAGACTCGCTCGAGAGAAGCCTGATCGCGCTGAAAGAGCAGCTGCACCAGCTGCGGCTGACAGGTCGGGGGCAGGACGGCATCCGCTGGCCGGTACGGCTCGCCGGGCAGATCGCGTACCTGGTCGGCGGTATCGCCGGCTCCGACTTCGCGCCGACCGCGCAGCAGCTCGAGGTGCACCTGCTGCTCGAGGAACAGCTCCGCACGCACCGGGCGACGCTGGACCAGCTGATCAACGGCGATCTGGCGCGGTTCAACGCTATGCTGCGGGAGCGCCGGGTGCCGAACCTCGTGATGTGAGGTGAAGGGCCGACGCCGTCCACGAGCCGGGGGGAGATGGGACGTGAGCTGGAAGCGGCCCTCACCTCCGCCCGCTCGGCTCCAGGATGCTACTGGACGTTGATCGTGCCCCGCATTCCAGAATTCGCGGTGCCGTGGAACTTGCAGAAGTACTGGTGGGTGCCGGCGACGGTAAAGGTCACCGAGTCGCGGGCGCCGGCGGCGATCGTCAGGTCCCACGTGGCCGCGGTGGCCGGGATCGTGCTCGAGGTGGTCGAGTGGACCACCGCGTCGCCGTTTTGCCAGTAGACCTTGGTCCCGACGGTGACGTTGAGCGTCGCCTGGTTGAACGTCGAGCTCACCATGCAGATCTGGTTGGCGCTCGTCGTGCAGCCGCCGGGACTCCCGGAATCGCTGCAGGCCGCGACGGCCGCGATGAGCGCTCCCTTCAGAACCGTTGATGCACGCATAGGCCTCCCTTGAGGTTGTCCCGATACCGGACCGTAGCGCACCACGGCCGGGAATCGCAAGGCCCGGCCGATTTGACGCGGCGCCCTCCGCGCGTTACCCGATAGCGCGGATGAGCCGAGATCTGCCACTCGTCGCGCGCGCCGGCGCGCACGGTTCCCGCACCGCCATCATCGCCGCGGAGGGGGCGTTCACCTACGCCGACCTCCTCGAGACCAGCGCGCGTGTCGCGGGCTTCCTGCTCGACGGGGCGGCGGACCTCGCCGAGGCGCGCGTCGCGTTCCGGGCGCCGTCCACGTTCCATCATGTCGCCGCGCAGTGGGGCATCTGGCGCGCCGGCGGCATCGCCGTGCCGCTCGCGACGTCGCACCCTCCGGCCGAGCTGGATCACGTGGTGAGCGACTCGGACGCGGCCATCGTGCTGGCGCACCCGGACCACGCGGCGGCGATCAGCGGGCTCGCGAGCGTCCGCGGGCGGCGCGTCGCGACGACGGCGGAGGCGCTGGCCGCGCCGCCGGCCCCCCCCCCGGCCCTCCCCCAGGTCGCCGAGAGCCGCCGCGCGATGATCGTGTACACGAGCGGCACCACCGGGAAGCCGAAGGGCGCGGTGCACACCCACGCGAGCCTCGCCGCCCAGGTCACCGCGCTGGTCGAGGCCTGGGCCTGGCGCGGCGAGGATCGGACCGTGCTGATCCTGCCGCTGCACCACGTGCACGGCATCGTCAACGTGCTGACGTGCGCGCTGTGGTCGGGCGCGTGCTGCGAGATGCACGGCGAGTTCGACGCGGAGCGCGTGTGGGACCGGCTCGCGTCGAACGAGCTCACGCTGTTCATGGCGGTGCCCACGATCTACCAGCGGCTCGCCGGGGCGTGGGAGGCCGCGCGGCCCGAGCAGCGGCGAGTCTGGAGCGACGGCTGCGGCCGGCTCCGGCTGATGGTCTCCGGCTCGGCGGCGCTCCCGCTCAAGACCCTCGAGCGGTGGCGCGAGATCAGCGGCCACACGCTGCTCGAGCGCTACGGCATGACGGAGATCGGGATGGCGCTCTCCAACCCGCTCGCTGGCGAGCGGCGGCCCGGCGCCGTGGGCGCGCCGCTGCCGCGCGTCGCCGTACGGCTGGTGGACGAGACGGGCGCGGCGGTGCCGGCCGGCACGCCGGGCGAGATCGAGGTGCGCGGGCCCAACGTGTTCCTCGAGTATTGGCGGCGCCCCGAAGCGACGGCGGCGGCGTTCCGTGACGGCTGGTTCCGGACCGGCGACGTGGGAGTGGTGGAGCACGGCGCGTATCGGCTGCTCGGCCGCACCAGCGTGGACATCATCAAGACCGGCGGCTACAAGGTCTCGGCGCTCGAGATCGAGGAGGTCCTGCGCACCCATCCCGCGATCGCGGAGTGCGCGGTGGTGGGCGTCGAAGACGCCGAGTGGGGCGAGCGGGTGTCGGCCGCCGTCGAGCTCCGGCCGGGTGCGCGCCTCGGTCTCGACGAGCTCAAGGCGTGGTCCAGGGAGCGCCTCGCGCCGTACAAGGTGCCGCGTGCGCTGGAATGCGTCATCGTGCTGCCGCGGAACGCCATGGGGAAGGTGGTGAAACCGGACGTGGCGCGGCTGTTCGGCGCGGCGAACGTGCCGCGGCCGTCACGGTTCTGACCACGGGGGTCTGGCGCACTCGGTGCTGATCGCCTAGTAGTGCAGTCCGATGGTGCACCGGCGGACACCCACTTCAGGTTTCACTGTCATCGAGCTGCTTGCGGTGACCACGATCATCGGCGCGCTCTCCACCCTCGCGATTCCCAAGATCCGCGACGCCATCGAGAAGGCGAGGGTCGCCCGCGCCATCGGCGACATCCGCGCGATCCAGGCCGAGCTCGACGGGCAGGACTCGCTGCCGGCCGGCCTCACCGACATCGGCCGGGGCGGCCTGGTCGACCCGTGGGGCAACCCCTACCAGTACTTCCGGTTCCCGTCGCTGCCCGGGGGTGGGCCGCCGCCGGGCGCGCGGCGGGACCGGTTCCTGGTTCCCATCAACACGAGCTACGACCTCTACAGCATGGGAAAGGACGGGAAGTCCACGATCGCGCTCACGGCGCGCGACAGCCGCGACGACGTGGTCCGCGCGAACGACGGCGGCTACATCGGCCTCGCCGCGAGATTCTGACCCGTGGCCCTCACGGGAACTCTCCAGACCAAGGTCGGCCGGCGCATCGTGCTCCTGTTCGTCGTGAGCGCGCTCCTGCCGGTGCTGGCCCTCGCCGTGGTGGGCTACGTGCAGGTGCGCCGGCAGCTCATCGCGCAGGCGCACGCTCAGCTGGCCCGCGCGGCCCGGGACGTCGGGATGGGTGTGGTGGAACAGCTGCGGGTCGATCGCGTGCTGGTGCACGAAGCGATCGCGGCGTTTCGTGCCGGGGGCGAGACCGCGCTCGCTCCGGAGACGGGCATCGGGGCCCGCGGGCGCAGCGCGTTCGCGACGTTCGCCGTCGCGGGGGCGCGGGGGACGGTCGTCTTGTGGGGTGAGCCGCCGGCCGGGTTGACGCTCGATGCGCGCCAATCCGCTGCGGTGGACGGGGGCCGGGCGGCCCTGGCGGTCGGCGGCGGCGATCCCGCCACAGTGTGGATGGTTGAGTCGATGGGCCCCGGCGGTCGCGCGTGGGTTGCCATCGCAGCAGACCATGTGTTCCGGGGCGCGCGGGAGCGCGCCATGACGGAAGCCGGGGAAGCCTTGCTGTGCGTCCGCGCCGTGGGCCAGGGGCGCCGGCTGTTCTGTCCGGCGGATGCGGCGTCCGCTGGGCCGGTCATCGCCGAGCGATGGGACGTGTTCCTGTCTTACGACTACGCCATCGAGCCCTGGCAGGTGGAGGTGGCGCAACCGATCTCCGTGGTGCTCGCGCCGGTCAGCGGTTTCCGGCGGACGTTCCTCGCCACGCTGGCGGGCGTGCTCGGGCTCGTGGTGCTGCTCTCCAGCATCCAGGTGCGGCGCAGCCTGCGCCCGTTGACGGAGCTCAGGCGCGGCACCGAGCGGCTGGCGCGCCGCGACTTCAGCGTCCCGGTCGACGTGCGGAGTCGCGACGAATTCGAGGAGCTCGCGCAGTCGTTCAACAGCATGGCCGGTGAGCTCTCGCTGCGGATCAGGGAGCTCAACCAGCTGAGCTACGGGGCGCTGGTAGCGCTGGCGCGGACGGTCGACGCCAATTCATCGTGGACGGCCGGCCACTCCGAGCGCGTAACGGCGCTCAGTCTCCGGATCGCCGTCCACGTCGGTCTCGAGGCCGCGCAAGTCGAGGCGCTGCAACGTGGGGGGCTCCTGCACGACATCGGCAAGATCGGCATTCCGGCCTCCATCATCGACAAGCCCGGGTCGCTCGATCCGGCCGACCTGGCGATCATCCGGCGGCATCCGGAGGTCGGCGCGAGGATCCTGTCGCCGATCGAGGCGTTCGCCGAAGCGATCCCGGTCGTGCTGCATCATCACGAGAAGTACGACGGCACCGGCTACCCGCACCGGCTGCGGGGCGAGGGGATTCCCTACCTGGCGAGGCTGCTGGCGGTCGCGGACGTGTACGACGCGCTCGTGAGCGAGCGGCCTTACCGCCGCAGCTGGTCGCACCCGGAGGCCGTGGCGATGATCCGGGAGGGCGCCGGCTCGCACTTCGATCCCGCGCTCGTCGCCGTCTTCCTCAAGGTCATGGTTGCGGAGGGCGACGCCGCCCGCTTCGCGGTGACGATAGAGGACCTGCAGGCGGCGGCGCGGGTGATCGAGGCGAGGGGATGAGCGACACGGAGCGGCGGGGCTTCCTGGCGGCCGTGCGCCGGCTGTTCGGCCGCGGCCGTGAGGCGCCTCGCACCGACGCGGCCAAGCCGGGCCCGCCGCAGGTGCCGCCGCCGGCTCCGCCGGTGCGCGGCAGCGCGGACCAGCTGCAGCTGCACTGGTTCCGGGAGCGGCCCCTGCGGTCGTCGGGCAGGCAGGTGCCCGTGCTCGCCAGAGGGCCGAGGCAGACGGTCCTTGCTCTGCTCGCCGCCGCCAGCGCCATGGCAACGATCGTCGTGTTCAGCGTACGCGGCTTGGCGCCACGCACGCCGCCGCGCGAGGTCCGGGGCCTCTGGCGCACCGACGCGGGGGCTCACCGCGGCCGCCACTTCGAGATCCGCTCGCGCCGGGTGGCGTTCCAGACCGGCGACGCGGGTGAGGTCGGGATCTACGAGATCGGTCGCGTGTGGCGGTCCCGCGAGGGCGACTCCACCACGGTGCGCCTGGAGCTGCGGGAGCAGGGCGGGCCGCTCGAGCTCGCGTTCGTGTATCGGCCAGGTCCGCCCGAGCGGATACGGTTCGCCAACCAGCACGCGCTCGTCTGGACTCGCGCGCCCGGCGGGCGAACCATCATCCCCGGGTTCTAGTCCCCGCTACGGCACAGGCCGCGCCGCGGCGGGCCGCGCGAAGTCCCCCGCCTTCACCATCGTGACGCGGTCCAGGCTGATGTGCCGCCGCAGCGCCTGGTTGATCTGGTCCACCGTGACCGCGCGCACGCGGGCCTCGAAGTCTTCGTCCCACCGCAACGTCCGGCCGAGGAACAGCCCGTTGGAGATGGTGGACGTCAACTGGTTGTCCGTGGCTCGGGCCACGTCGCGCCCCTGCGTCCAGCCGCGCTTGGCCGCGGCCACCTCGGCTGCGGTGAATCCGTCGCGCAGGGCCCGCTCGATCTCCTCGCGGTAGGCCGCCACGAGCCGGTCCGCGTTCTGCGGAGCATAGATGGCGTTGGTGTTGAACGACGCGAGGCTGTCCAGGGGCCGCGCGTTGATGTTGGCGCCGATGCCGTAGCTGATGCCTTCCTGCTGTCGGATGCGGACCGCGAGCCGCGAGTTCAGGAACCCGCCGCCCAGCATGTAGCCGGCGAGCTGCAGCGCCGGGTAGTCCGGGTGGTCGTCGCGCATCGGGAAGTTCAGCCCGGCGAAGAAGATTGCGTTCGCCTTGTCGGGCGTGTTGATGGTGATCGTCGTGTCGCGCACGTCCACGTACGGGAAGGGAACGCGCACGTAGTCCCGGCGCCGCGGCCAGTCGCCGAACAGCTCCCGCACCAGCGCCTCGACGGCGGTGGCGTCGAAGTCTCCGAGGACCGTGACGTTCCCCCCCCGGCCGAAGCCGTAGAAGTCCTGGTAGAACGACCGCACGTTATCGAGCGAGGCGGCGTTGAGCGCCACGATCGTCTCCTCGAACGTCTCGGTGTACTGCGGGTGGCCGACGGGACGCGGGGCCATGTGGCGCGCGAACGCCAGGCTGCCGAGGGCGGCGGGCTCGCTGCGCTGGCTCTCGATCTGGGCCAGCCGCTCGCGCCGAAGCAGCTCGAACTCCTGCGGGTCGAACGCCGGCTCGCGGAGGACCTCGCCCAGCAGGCGCAGCGTGGGAATGAGATTGTCGCGCGTGGTCTCGATCTGGCCCTGGACGATCGACGAGCTGCCGAACAGGTTCAGCCGCGCCTGGAGTCGGGCGAGCGAATCCGTCAGCTGTTGCCGCGTGAGGCGCCGCGTGCCCCGCATCAGCATCCCGCCCGCGAGGCTGCCGTCCGTGCCCCGGTTCATCAGGTCGTTCAGTACGCCCATGCGCTGGGCGAAGTTCACGAACACGGTGTTGCCGCGCGTCTCCTTGGCGAGCAGGGCGACCCGGAACCCGTTCGGCAGGTCGAACCGCCGGGTCCGCGCTTCGATGTTCGCGTGCGAGGGATCGAACGCCTCGCCCGCGGCGATCGTCGCGGTGCCGCGATACGACCCGACCAGGTCCGCGACGTTGGGCACGTCGGGAACCTGGGCGCGCAGGGGCTCGCGCTCGGGGATGAAGTGCCCGACGGTGCGGTTCGACGCACGGAGGTAGTTCCGGGCGGCCCCGGCCACATCGGCCGAGGTGGCGGCGCGGATCCGGTCGCGATGGATGAACATCAGGCGCCAGTCGCCGGTCGCGGCCCATTCGGTCAGGTTGATCCCGATGTTCTCCGAGTTGTTCAGCGCGAGCTGGAAGTCGCGCAGCCGCTCGGCGCGTGCGCGCTCGACTTCGGCGTCGGTAGGTGGATTGGTCACGAGGTCGTCGAGCACCCGGATCATCGCGGTGCGCACGGAGTCGAGGGAACGGTCAGTGCGCACTTCCGCGAAGACCAGCAGCGCGCCGGGCTCATTCAGCTGCCAGGCGAACCCGCCGACGCTCGAGGCCATCCGCGTTTCGACCAGGGCCCGATACAGGCGGCCCGACGGCGTGTTGCCGATGACGTGGGCGAGGAGGTTCACCGCGGCGTACTCCTGGTGCGCGCCGGGCGGCACGTGATAGGCCGCCATGACGTACTGGACGTCGCCGACGCGGCGGACCGTCACGCTGCGCTCACCGTCCTGAATCGGCTCGCGGGTGTACGTGCCCCACAGCCGCGTGGGGCCGGCGCGCTCGGGCCGCGGGATCGGGCCGAAGTACCGCTCGACCCAGCGCAGCGTCTGCGCCACGTCGAACCGCCCCGACACGGCCAGGATCGCGTTATCGGGCTGGTAGTACTTCCGGTAGAACGCTTGGAGCCGGTCGATCGGCACGTTCTCGATGTCGGCCCGCGCGCCGATGGTGGAGCGGCCGTAGCCGTGCCACAGGAACGCCGTGGACATCGTCCGCTGCAGCAGCACGCCGAACGGGTTGTTCTCGCCCGCCTCGAACTCGTTGCGCACGACCGTCATTTCCGTCGTGAGATCCTGCTGGCGCACGAAGCTGTTCACCATCCGGTCGGCTTCGAGGCCGAGCGCCCACTCGAGATTCGCGTCGGACACCGGGAACGTGATGAAGTAGTTGGTGCGGTCGTACCACGTGGTGCCGTTGGCGCGCCCGCCGTGCACGGTCAGCTCCTGCGGGATGTTGGGGTGCGCCGGCGTGCCCTTGAACACGAGGTGCTCGAGCAGGTGCGCCATCCCGCTCTCGCCGTAGCCCTCGTGCCGCGAGCCCACGAAGTACGTGATGTTCACCGTGGTCGTGGGCCGCGCGGCGTCGGGGAACAGCACCACCCGCAGGCCGTTGGGCAGCCGGTACTCGCTGATGCCTTCGACCGTCGCCACCGACTCGGCGCGAGCGGCCGCCGGCCGGGCAGCGGGCCGAGCGCGCTGCGCTAGGAGCGGCGCGGCGGCCGCGATCAGCACGGCGCCTAGAACGAACGAGCGGGATGCAGTGCGCTTCAACATGGAACGCCTCCGTGCTACGAGACTGACGGCGGGATTGTTAGTGGTCGAGATCATACGGCGTTCGGGCCGGAACCGCGAGCCGTGCCTTCTTTGACGTCCAGCACGGCGTCCACGGTTGCACCCACGTCCTTGACCCGGTCCAGCGCGTCCGTGATCGCGTCGGCGGTAATGGTGCCGGCGCGCAGCCGGATGAGGTCGAGGCGCAGGTGTTCGAGCGCGGCCACGGTCAGTGCGAGCCGCCGGTCGAGCCGCCGCGACGTTTCGGCGAGCTCGGTCACCACGTCGGCCGCCTTGGGGTCGGCGCTTCCCGCCGCCTCGGCCTGCAACCGGGCGATCTCGTTCTTGCGCGCGCGCAGCGCGGCGGCCGCACGCTCCAGCGCCCGGAGCGCCTCGGGCACCGCGGGAAGCATCTTCCGCTGCGACGACGGCAGCCCATCCCACAGCGCCTCCGCCGCGCGGCCCACCACCACTTCGGTGGGTGCCGGGGCCGGAATCGCGAGAGGCTGCGCCCGACGCGGCAGGCCGAGGCCGACCATGTCGAAAAACCGCAGGCCGAGCTGCCCGCCGAACAACCGGTGCAGAATCAGGCGACCCTCGTCAGTGGTGCCGCTTTCGGCGCGGAGGCGAACGAGGTGTCGGTGCGCCAGCGCCAGCCAGCCGAAAAACGCGGCGGAGACGCCGAACACCAGGGTGGCCAGGGGGTTCGGCTCATCGGCAAGGATCGTGAACAGCGACGCGGTCGCCGAGACCGCGCTCAGCGTCCAGGCCAGGACGCGCTGGACCCGCGACTCCGGCGAGCTGAGGTGGAGCAGGTCCCGGAGCTTTCGCAGCTGCTCCCGCTCGGCCTGTCCGGCGGCGTCCGGCAGCTCGTCGCTCAGGAACGCCGCGGCGACGTCGTGTGGTGTCCAGCCGGCGCGGACCACGGTGCGCCCCGCCAGGAAGAGCTGGAGTATCGGCACCGATCCCAACAGGATCAGCAGCAACCCGAGCTGGGGCACGGCTGCCGGATCGAAGAAGTCGCTCGCGAACATCGCGAGCAGCGTCACCACGCCGAGCTGCGCGGTCGTCGCCGTGAGCGTGTTCTGAAAGCGTCGGATCGACTCGGGAACAAGCCGCCCGCGCCCGACCGCGCCCCCGACGGCGCGCGCGAGCTCCTCGGCCGAGCCGAAGCGCTCGTCGGGCCGCTTTGCGAGGCAGCGGTCCACCGCCAGCGCGAGGGCGGCCGGCACTTCGGCGCGCAGCGAGGCCACTGGCGGCGCCGGTTGGGTGAGATGCATCGCCAGCAGCGCGTGCACCGAGTCGGACTCGAAGGGCAGGCGGCCCGTGAGCGTAAAGAACGCGGTCGCGCCGAGCGCGTAGAGGTCGGTGCGGCCGTCCAGCACCGCGCCGGGGTCGGCCTGCTCGGGCGCCATGAACTGCGCCGTGCCGACGATCTCGCCGTCGGTCGTGAGCGCGCCCGCGGTGGCGACGCGGGCGATGCCGAAGTCGGTGACGAGCGCGCGGTTGCTGCCGCGCTCGAGCAGGATGTTGTCGGGCTTGATGTCGCGGTGCACCACGCCCCGGCCGTGCGCGTAGGCCAGCGCCTGCGCGACTTCCTCGGTGATGCGGGCCGCGTCGGCGACCGGCAGGGGCCCCGCGCGGCGGACCCGCTCGCCGAGCGTCTCGCCTTGGACGTAGGCCATCACGAAGCACACCGAGCCACCGTGTTCCTCGACGGCGTGGACCGGCACGATGTTCGGGTGGCTGAGGCCGGCGGCCGTGCGGGCCTCGCGCAGAAAGCGCTCGCGCAGGCGATCGTCGGCCGCAGCCCCCGTCAGCACCTTGATGGCCACCGGGCGGTCGAGCGCCACGTCGCGGGCGAGGAACACCACCCCCATTCCGCCGCGGCCGAGTTCGCGCTCGACGGAGTAGCGGCCCGCGAGGGTCCGCTGCAGCGCGTCGAACTCGCCGGCCGTCGAGCGCGGAATCCCGGTCATGGACCCCCGCCCTGTCGGGGCTCGGATTGTCCAACGCCGATGAGTATCTCCAATGCCACGGCCAGCACGAGCAGCAGGAACCCGCCGAGGATGAGACACACGGTCAGCATGGCCGTGCCGTCGTTCTTCCCGGAGCGGCGGTCGCGCAGGTCCACGGACGCCCCGCGCAGGAACACGAGCGGCAGGAGCCACGACGCAGACTTGCTGGCGGCGATGCCGAGGCGCGCCGGCAAGCTCAGCCGCTGGCCGATGCCGGCCAGCATGTCCTGGAACACGGGCAGCACGAACAGGCCGAATCCCAGTGCGAGCACCAGGAGGATGATCGCCAGCGTGTAGAGGAGGACCACGGCGGTGTCGGTTTTCGGCTTCGGCGGCGTCGCGGCGGTCATTCAGGCCTCCTGCGGCGACCCGATGGGGCGCAGCCGCTGCATCGCTCCCGCCAGCGCCAGCACGCCTTCCTCGTCCCACGGCCGACCGACGACCTGCAGGCCGACCGGCATGCGCCCGGGATCGAGCCCGCACGGCACCGACGCGACCGGCAGGCCGGTCAGGCTGAGCAGGAACGTGGGAGCAAGCCAGTCCACGTAGGTCTTTATCTTCTTTCCGGCGACGGTCTCGGGGTAGTTCTGCTCCACCGGGAACGGCGGCACGCACATCGTCGGCGTGAGCAGGTGGTCGTAGCGCGTGAACAACTCGCGAAACTGGTGCCAGATCCGCCCGCGGGCGAGGTGGGCGGCGCCGAGCGCTCGCGGGTCGCCCGTGAGACCGGCGCTGGTGTTGTTGCGCACGTTGACGCCGAACCCGTCGATGCGGTCGAGCTTGTCGTACATCCACGCCACGAACCACTCGCCGCGCAGCGCCAGGAACGCGTCGCGGCCGAACGCGAGGTCGAGCTGGAACAGGTCGACAGTCGCCCCGAGCTGCTTCAGCTCCATCACGGCGCCGCGGCACACGGCCTCGACATCCGGGTCCACTCCGATGCCGGCGATGTCTGGGCAGTACGCCAGGCGCAGGCCCTGCTTCACGCCGCCCCGCACCGCGGCGACGAAGTCGCGGCCGGCGATCGGTTGGGCGAGCGGCGCGTACTCGCTCGGCCCGGCCACGGCCTGCAGCATCAGCGCCACGTCCTCCGCGGTCCGCGCCATCGGGCCGGTGACCTGGAGCGTGTCCCACACCCAGTCGGAGGGGTGCGTGGGGACGAGGCCGGGCGAGGGCCTGAGCCCCACCACACCGCAGAAGCTCGCGGGGATCCGGAGCGACCCGCCCAGGTCCGTTCCCTCGGCAAGCGCGATCATGCCGGTCGCGAGCGCCGCGGCGCCGCCGCCCGTCGAGCCGCCGGCGCTGAGCGCGCTGTTCCACGGGTTGCGCGTGCGCCCGAACACGTCGTTCCAGGTGTTGCCGCCGGCCGCGAACTCGGGCGTGTTGGTCTTGCCGAGGATGATGGCGCCGGCCTCGCGGAGCCTCCGGACCACGAGCGCGTCCTCGGCGGGCACATGGTCCTTGTAGAGCGGCGATCCGTACGTCGTGCGCAGCCCGGCGACAGGCGTCACGTCCTTGATGCCGACGGGCACCCCGGCGAGCGGGCCGACGTCCTCGCCCCTCGCGAGGCGCGTCTCGAGCGCCCGCGCGTCGTCGAGCGCGCGCGGGTTGAGCGTGACGATCGCGTTGAGCATCGGGTTGATGCGCGCCACGCGCGCGAGCGTGGTCTCGATGACTTCGACCGGCGAGACCTCGCGCGCGCGAACGCGCCGCGCGATCTCAACCGCCCCCGCTGCATCCACGCCGCCTCCGATCCCCCGATCCCCCGGTCCCCCGATCCCCCGATCCCCCGCCTCTCAGATGTTCTTCGGCCAGTCGCCCAGGAACGCGACCGCGCGGCAGAAGGCCGCCTCGCCGCCCCGGAACTTCCACGGGAAGCAGCCGAGGATCAGCCGCTTGTTCTGCAGCTCTTTGGCCTCGATCTGACCGCCGAGGTTCTCGACGTGCATGCAGTCGTACGGGAACAGCGCGTTGTGGGTCAGCTGGTAGGCCGAATCCGGGAACATCTTCGCCACGCCCTTCGGCCCGCCGAACAATTCCTCGGCCTTGGCGCGCACGCGGTCGCACTGGCCGTGCATGCCTTTGCCAAGGAACCGGCCGATGGGGAGGTTCATCGGGTGATCGGTGGACACGCAGTCCATGCCCCAGATGTGGATCTTCTTCTTGAGCAGCCACGGCACCAGGTCCGGGTGCGCGCCCGGGTGCATGTGGATGTACCGCTCTTCGTCGGGCTTGGCGCCGAACTGCGAGTAGCGTCCCCAGCCGGTGTTGAGGAACAGGATGTCGCCGCTCTTCACCTTCACGCGCTTCTCGATCATGCGCGGGGTGTACACGGCGAGGTCGTGCATCTCGTCGCGCAGGTCCACGATCACCCCCGGGCCGCACAGCCAGTCGACGGGGATCTCGTCGATCGTGCGGCCCGCCGTCACGAAGTGGCGGGGCGCGTCGAGGTGCGTCCCCATGTGGTTGGAGGTCTGGATGTACTGCGCGTTCACGCCGTGCTCGGCCTTGCGCTTGATGTACTTCACCTCGAACGGCGGGTAGTACGGCCAGAACGAGACTTCCTGGTTCAGCGGCTGCGACAGGTCGAAGATCTTCATCGGGCTTCCTCGGTGAGGCCGGCGGGCGCCGGCGCGTAACGGCGCATCAGCGCCCAATACCCGGCGAACGAAACGAAGGCGGCGGAGAACCACGCGCCGCTGAACAGGAACCGCAGCGAAGGGTGCAGCGTGCCGGCGAGCGCCGTGCCGACGCCGGCGGCGAGCGCGATCATCGCGCACGGATTGACGCCGTCCCGGTACCAGTAGGCGCCGCCCTCCCGGTACAGATCGGCCAGCTCCAGCCGGCCGCGGCGGACCACCAGGTAGTCGCACACGATGACACCGCCCACGGCGCCGAGCAGGCCCGAGTAGCTGATGAGCCAGGTCTGATAGGCGTCGAGCAGCTTCCACGGCAGGATGACGATGCCGATGAGCGCCGCGACGAGGCCGGCCCGCCGGAAGCCGATCCGGCTCGGACTGAGATTCGCGATGCTGTTGGCCGGCGCCACGATGTTGGCGGCGATGTTGGTGGTCAGGGTCGCGACCAGCAGCACCACGAGCGATACGAGTCCCAGGACCGGGCTGTCTGCTTCGGCGGTGATGCGGGCGACCAGCGTCACCGGGTTCCAGATCGCCTCGCCGTACATCCGCACGGTCGCGCTGGTGACCGCGACGCCGATGAAGGCGAACAGCGGCATCGTCGTGAGCAGCCCCAGGGCCTGACCGGCCATCTGGTCGCGCTGGCTCTTCGCGTAGCGCGAGAAGTCGGGGATGTTGAGCGCGAGCGTGGCCCAGAACCCCACCATCGCCGTGACCCACGGCAGGAACAGGCCGAACGAAAACGACGGCCCGGGCGCTCCGCGCCGCAGGGCCGACGCGTCGCGCAGGACCGTGCCGAGGCCCCCGGCGGCGGAGGCGGCCCACCACAGCAGCGCGAGCCCCGCGACGATCAGCAGCGGCGCCGAGATCGTCTCCAGCCACTTGATGGACTCCGTGCCGGCCCACACGAAGTACAGGTTGATGACCCAGAAGATGAGGAACGCGAGGTAGTGCGGCAGCCCGAACCCCATCCAGCGCCACGCGCCGCCGATGCCGGCCCAGGCCGGCCACACGATCGTGAGGATCTCGTGGATGGCCAGGCCGCCCACCCAGGTCTGGATGCCGAACCAGCCGCACCCCACGGCCGATCGCAACAGCGCCGGGACGTGCGCCCCGCGCAGGCCGAAGGCGGCGCGCGCGTACACCGGGAACGGGATGCCGTAGCGCGTCCCCGCGTGGGCGTTGACCACCATCGGCACCAGCACGATGGCGTTGCCCAGCAGGATCGCGGTGAGGGCCCAGCGCCAGTCGAGGCCCGCCTGGATCAGCGCCGCCGCGAGCATGTACGTGGGAATGCAGACGCTCATGCCGACCCACAGCGCGGCGAAGTGCCACGTGTTCCAGGTGCGGCGCGCGAGGCTCGTCGGCGCGAGGTCGGCGCCGGCGTAACGCGGGTCCGGCTGCGGCCCCGCCAGCTCGACGAGGCCGGCGGGCAGCAGGGAAGCGCGCGCGCTCACGCGGCCGTTCGCGCGCGCTCGGCCGCCCGCGCGAGCGCGCGGCGCGTGAGCACGGTCGCGAGCCGGCGGCGATAAGCGGCCGTCGCGTGAATGTCGGACGGCGGGTCGATGTCGCGTTGCACCGCCTCGGCCGCCGCGGCGAACGCCTCGGCGCCTAACGCGGCCCCCGAGAGGACAGCGGCCGCCTCACGGGCCAGCACCGGGCCTTCGCCCACGCTGAGCAGCGCGATGCGCGCCTCGGCGCAGCGACCGGACCCGTCGAGCGTGAGTGTGGCCGCGGCGCCGACCAGCGCGTAGTCGCCGTGGCGGCGGGCGATCTCGAGAAAGGCGGTGCCGGTGCGCGGGGGCAGGCCGGGGATCGCGACCTCGACCAGCAGCTCGCCCGGCTCGAGCGCGGTCTCGAACAGCCCTACGAAGAACTCGCCGGCGCCGATCCATCGCTGCCCGCGCGGGCTCTTCGCGCGCAGCCGCGTGCCGAGCGCGACCATGACCGCCGGCAGCTCGGCGGCGGGATCGGCGTGCGCGAGGCTGCCGCCGATGGTGCCACGACTCCGGATCTGCGGGTGCGCCACGTGGGGCATCGCTTCGTGCAGCAGCGGCGCCGCGCGCGCCACCAGCTCCGACCGTTCGACCTCGACGTGCCGCGTCATCGCACCGAATACGACGCCGCCGTCGGCCGCGCGCAGGTACGTGAGCTCCTGGATCGCACCCAGGTCCACGAGCACGCTCGGCCGCGCCAGGCGGAAGTTCATTGCGGGAATCAGGCTCTGCCCGCCCGCCAGGGCCTTGGCCTCTCCGCCGTACTTCTGGAGGAGCGCGAGCGCCTCCTCGAGCGAGCGCGGCCGGTGGTAGGCGAACGGCGCGGGCTTCATCGCGCGCCCCCCCCGCCCCCGCCCCCGAGCCGAGCCCGCAGCTCCTTGTTGAGCGCCTTGAGGCCCTGCTTGCTCATGATCTTGCTCACCGAATCGAGCAGCCGCTGCCCGACCGCGGCGATCGTGCCGCCCAGCTGCAGCTCGGCGCGGTAGCGCATCGTGGTTCCGCCGCCCCCCCCCCCCCGGGGGCGTCGGCGAGCGCGACGTCGGCCACGCCGGCCACGAAGCCGAGCGCGCCGCGCGAGTCGATCCGCATCCGGTAGCGCTCGGCGACGACTTGATCCTCGAGCGCCACGACGAGCGCGAACTCCGCCGCCGAGATGGGGCCGATGCCGACCTTCATCACCCCTTCGTAGCGGTCGCCGTCGGTGCGCCGCAATGTCTGGGCGCCCGGCAGCACCTGCATCAGCACGGCGGGATCGAGCAGCAGGGCGTACACCTCCGCGCGCGGTCCGTCGAAGTCGAAGCTGCCCTCGATCACCAGCGCCCGTGCGGGTCCGGCCGGCGCGGCCGGTGTGGTGCGGGCACCGCCCCCCGCCTTGGCCTCCTCGAGCAGCTCGAACAGGCGGTTGGGCGAGAGGGGGATCTCGAGGATCTCGACCCCGCTGCCGTGCAGTGCGTCCTCCACCGCCTGGGCGAACAGCGCGCCGGTCGGGATGGCGCCCGCCTCGCCCACGCCCTTGATGCCGGAGGGGTTGAACGGAGCGGGCGTCTCGACGTGGTCCATTTCGACGGTCGGGACGTCCAACGCCGTGGGCAGCAGGTAGTCCATGAACGACGCGTTGAGCAGCTGCCCGCCCTCGTCGAAGACGAGCTGCTCGTAGAACGCGTTGCCGATGCCGTGGGCGACGCCGCCCTGGATCTGCCCGGCGACGATCATCGGGTTGATCTGCCGGCCGCAGTCGTGGACCACCACGTAGCGCTTGATGGCGACCTGCGCGGTGTCGGGGTCCACCTCGACGATCATGGCGTGGACGCCGTTGGCGGTGCTGCCGCGCGCCGGGCCGAAGTAGGCCGTGGCCTCGAGCCCCGGCACGGTGCCCGGCTTCACGGCGCCGCGCAGCGGGTTGGCGCGCCGGGCCAGCTCGCCCAGGTCGAGGCCGCGCTCGGGGTGCTCGCGCACGAACACGCGCCCGCCCTCGAGCTCGAGCTTCGACGGCCTCACGTCGAGCTCATGCGCGGCGAGGGCCAGCGCCTTCGCGCGGACCTCGAGCGCGGCGGCGTGACACGCGCTGCCCGCGACGACGGCGCCCCGGCTGGCGAACGTGCCGGTGCCCCAGCCGAACTCGCGGGTGTCGCCGGTGACCACGTGCACGTCTTGGGCCTCGACCCCGAGCTGCTCGGCCACGATCTGCGCGAAGCTCGTGAAGTGGCCCTGGCCCTGCGTGCCGACGCCGGTCGCGAGCCGCACCCGGCCGCTGGGCTCGACCGTGACGCGCGCACCCTCGTACGGGCCGATGCCCGTGCCCTCGATGTAGGACACGATGCCGAGTCCGACGTGCTTGCCCTCGGCGCGCAGCCGCGGCTGCTCCTGGTGCACGAACCGCTCGTAGCCGATCATCTCCGCGGCGCGCGCGAGCGCGGGCTCGTAGTTCCCGCTGTCGTAGACCAGCGGCTGGAAGTCCTGGAAAATGATCTCGTTGTCGAACGGGAAGTCGCGCGGGCTGATGAAGTTGCGCCGGCGGATCTCCACCCGGTCCACGCCCAGCTCGCGCGCCGCGATGTCGAGCAGCCGCTCCATCACGAACACGCCGTGCTGGCGGCCGGCCCCGCGCACCGGCGTCACGATCGGCTTGTTGGTGAAGACCGCGGTGAACTCGCTGGTGTAGCTCGGCACGTCGTACGGGCCTAACAATGTACACTGGCTGTTGATCGGCACGGTGAGTCCGTACGGATCGTAAGCGCCTGTATCGTGCAGAAACGTATCCCTGACGCCGAGGATGCGGCCGCGCTTGTCGAGCGCGATCTCGGCGTCGTGCACCTGGCCGCGCTCCTGGGTGGTGGCGTAAAAGTTCTCGCGCCGATCCTCGCACCACTTCACCGGCCGGCCGAGGCGCATGGCGGCCCACGGCACCAGCACTTCTTCCGGGTAGAACATCATGATCTTCGGGCCGAAGCCGCCGCCGACGAACGGTGCGATGACGCGCACCTGCGACGCGGGCAGGCCCAGCATCGGAGCGAGCCCGTTGCGGATCGGGATCGGCGCCTGGGTGGTGTCCCAGATCGTCAGCTCTTCGGCCCGCGCGTCCCAGTGGGCCACGACCGCGCGGTTCTCGATGGCCGCCGCGACGCCGCGGTCGTACCGGAACCGCCGCGCGATGACCCGGTGCGCCTTGCGGCGCGCCTTCTCCCAGTCGCCTTTCCTCTGTATGACGTGGGCCGCGACGTTGGACGCGAGCTGCTCGTGGATGCGCGGGGCCCCGGGCGCCAGGGCGGCTTCCAGGTCGACCACCGCCGGCAGCGGCTGGAGGTCGAGCACGATGTCGTCCAGGGCGTCTTCGGCCACATAGCGGCTCTCGGCGACGACCATGGCGATCGGCTCGCCCACGTGCCGCACCTTGTCCTTCGCGAGCGGCACCTGGGTGGCTTCGTGGAAGACGAGGCCCGCGATCGGCGGCGGCGGCACGAGCAGCGGGCCGGGCCGCCAGTAGTCGCCGAGGTCGGCGGCGGCGTACACCGCGACGACGCCGGGCCGCCGGCGGGCGCGCGAGGCGTCCACCGCCTTGAGCCGCGCGTGGGCGTGGTCGCTCCGCAGGAACGCCACGTGCAGCATTCCGTCGAGCCGCACGTCGTCGGTGAACAGCGCGCGACCGGTGAGCAGTCGCGCGTCCTCGGTGCGGCGCACCGGCTTGCCGACCAGGCGGCTCACGAGGGCCCCGCGGCCAGCTTCACCGCCTCGACGATGCCCGCGTAGCCCGTGCAGCGGCACAGGTTGCCGGACAGCGCCTCGCGGATCTCGTGCTCGCCGGGGTGCGGGTGCTCGCGCAGGAACGGCACGAGCGTCATGAGAATGCCGGGCGTGCAGAACCCGCACTGCAGCCCGTGCGCCTCGCGGAACGCCGCCTGGATCGGGTGGAGCTGCTCGCCCCTGGCCAGGCTTTCGACCGTTTCGACCGCGTGGCCATCGGCCTGCACCGCCAGCAGCAGGCAGGACCGCACCGCCTCGCCGTCGAACAGCACGGTGCAGGCGCCGCACACGCCGTGCTCGCAGCCGACGTGGGTGCCCGTCAGGCCGAGGTCGTTGCGCAGGAAGTCCGAGAGCAGGAGGCGCGGCTCGACGGAGCGGTCGTGAGGCTCGCCGTTGACGGTAATCCGGACCGGAAGCGGTTGCGTCACAGGCTCTTGCACGGGGGGCGCAAACGTACGGCGCGGGGCGGGGAGCGGCAAGCGAGCGGGGTTGGCCGGGCGGCGTCCTCCGGGTAGGCTTCGCGGCATGACACGCCCGCTCGCGATCGCCGCCGCGCTGGCGCTGGCCGCCTGCGCGACCCGGCCCGCGCCCGCGCCGCCGCTCGAGCCCGCCGCGGCGGCCGCGACGTTCGACGCGGCCTGGGACATCGTCCACCGGACCCACTTCGACACGACGTTCAACGGCGTGGACTGGCGGGCGGTGCGCGAGGAGCTGCGGCCGCGCGCGGAGTCGGCGCGCACCCGCGCGGAGCTGCGCGCCACGATCCGCGCCATGCTGGCGCGGCTGGGCCAGTCGCACTTCGCGTTGATCCCCCAGGAGACCGCCGAGCCGGGTGACACGGCGCGCGATCGCGCATCGTTGGCCAATCCGGGGCTCGACCTGCGATACGTGGAGGGCCGCCTCGTCGTGAGCGGCGTGCGCCCGGGCGGGCCGGCCGAGCGGGCGGGGGTCCGGGTCGGCTGGACCGTCGAGGGGGTCGGCGAGGAGGAGGCGGCGCGCATCGTCGAGCGGGTCGCCGCGCAGCCGAGCCACTACCGCGTCGGGGTGCGTGCCGCGCGGTCCGTGCTGGCGCGGATGCAGGGGCCGCCCGGCGCGGCTGTTGCGATGCGGTTCCGCGACGCGGACGGGCGCGCGGTGCCGCTCGAGCTGGCCCGCGAGGCCGAGGACGGCCAGCTGGTGCGGTTCGGCAATCTGCCGCCCTTCATCTCGCGGTTCGACTGGCGCCGCGAGCGCGCCGGTGAGGCCGGCATCGCGGTGTTCCGCTGGAACAACTGGATGGTGCCGCTGATGCGGCAGGTCGACGCCGCGATGGACAGTGCGCGCGACGCGCGCGGCTGGATCATCGACCTGAGGGGCAATCCGGGCGGCGTGGGCCAGATGACCATGGGGGTGGCCGGGCATTTCATCGCGCGGCCCGACACGTTCGGCACCATGATGACCCGCGCGGGCCGCATCGTGTTCGTGGTCAACCCGCGGCGGGTCGCGGCCGGCGGGCGCCGTGCCGAGCCGTTCGCCGGCCCGGTCGCGGTGCTAGTGGATGGGCACAGCGGCAGCGCGTCGGAGGTGTTCGCGGGCGGGGTGCAGTCGCTGGGCCGGGTGCGCGTGTTCGGCGACACCACGATCGGCGGGGTGCTGCCGGCGGTCACCGACCGGCTGCCGAACCGCGACGTGCTGTACCACGCCATCGGCGACTTCCGCACCGCGCGCGGCGAGTATCTCGAAGGCCGCGGCGTCGTGCCCGACGAAGTCGTGGTCCCCGCGCGATCGGACTACGTCGCCGGGCGGGATCCCGTGCTGGAGGCGGCCCGCCGCTGGCTGATCCGGCAGATCAACGCGAACGCATCCGGAGGCACTCCATGACAGTCGCACGCACCTGGGCTGTACTCGCCGGGCTCGCCACACTGCCCGCCGCGCTCGCGGCCCAGGCCCCCCCCCCCCCCCGGGGGGGCCGCCGGGGGGGGCCACGCC
>Ga0247727_10001127_pt1 | contig 65056 bp, 44 predicted proteins | sample WisWelCaveWW1625_FD_202498 | JGI IMG/M metagenome (GOLD analysis project Ga0247727, IMG submission 202498) | Biofilm microbial communities from Wishing Well Cave, Virginia, United States - WW16-25 | ecosystem: Environmental > Aquatic > Deep subsurface > Groundwater > Cave microbial mat | place... | reverse complement strand
ATCCGCAGCTTCGCGGAGCTCATCGACGCGAAGTACTTCGAGTACTTGCTCACGCGGTTCACCGAGCCCAACGAGCTGTTCGGCCCCGTCGACATCTCCGCGTTTCGCGACGGGACCTACCGGCGGCGGACGGAATCGATGCTCCCGGAGTCGGAGATCGTCTTCCTCGACGAGGTCTTCAAGTCCAACAGCGCAATCTTGAACTCCCTGCTCACCCTGCTCAACGAGCGGATCTACATGAACGGTTCGACGCGCGTGCGCGTCCCGCTCCTCTCGGTCTTCGGCGCGTCCAACGAGGTCCCCAACGACGAGAGCCTGCAGGCGATCTTCGACCGGTTCCTCCTGCGAGTGCGCAGCGACACGCTCGACAGCTACCACTTCCACGGCCTGCTCGAGAAAGGGATCGCGAACGAGAACCGGCGGATCGCGGGCGATCGAGCACGGCCCAAGCCGGTGTTGCAAGCGGCGCACATCCACGCGTTGCACGCGGCGTTCGACGCGCTGATGAACTTCCCGGAGGAGTTCCTCTCCCAGTACAAGGGGCTCGTCTTCCAGATCCGCAGCGAAGGCGTGTCGCTCTCGGATCGGCGCGTGGTCAAGCTCCTCAAGGTCTTCGCGGCGAGCGCATTCCTCGACGGACGCAGCCAGCCGGACCCCGGCGACTTCTTCATCTTGAAGCACGTCTGGAACAACCTCGATCAGGCGGAGATCCTGGCCGGCATCGTCGACCCGGTCGTCGAGGCGCACTACCGCGAGCACCCGGAGTCGCGCCGCCACGCCGCGGTGGAGGTCGGCCTCGACGCGCTCATCCGCGAGGTGAACCTGATCAAGGACCTGCTCTCGAAGGGGGAGGCGCTGTCCGACATCCAGCTCTTCACGCAGCTCAAGAACCTGAACGAGATCAAGGCGGCCCTGCAGGCGATCGGCACCGAGCAAGCGAAGCACGTCACGCAGGTCGTCGACCAGCTCCTGGAGACGGTGTTCCAGTCGTCCAAGTTCGCGCGGTAGGAGCGCTGGTGCCGGTTCCGCAGGCACAGCTTCGATCCGACGTCGCGCGGCAGCTCGGCGCGCTGGCGCTCGCGTCGGTGCGCGCGGAGAACCCGATGCTGCTCGTGCGGGTCGCGTCCTGGTCGAACGCGCTCGGACGCGTCGGGCTGCCGGTGCCGCTTTCCGTCGTGCACGACCTCGGGCTCCTCATCGCGACCGACCACCAGGAGATCGCGGTGCGCGAGGACCCGGGGATCGCTCCGGGCGACGCGACGTTCTGGTCCGCCGGCTGGGCCGCTGGGTACGTCGACCTGCTCCACGAGCTGGCCGAGACGGAGCTCGCCCAGAAGGCGCGGACCTGGAAGCTCGACGATCAGGTCGTCGCCGTCCTGCTGCTGCGGATCCTGTCTCCGCTCGTGGATCGGTATCGCGAGCAGAAAGGGGGAGTTCCGGCCGGGGCGCCGATCCCGCTCGACCCGGGCCTCCTGCAGGACCTCGGTCCGCAAGTTCCGCAGCTGTTTCGCAGCTTCGAGCGGGGGCACGACGTCGGATTCGTCCGGTTCCTCGTCGAGGCGCGGCTTCAGCTCTTGACCCTCTTCGAGCGGATCGACCTCGACACGCTGAAGATCCTGGGCCTGTTCGGGTCGGAGGCGGTCGGGATCGACGCGCTCGACCTCCTGAACGTCCTCGAGAGCCCGGAGGCGAACGACATCGTCAACTTCTCGCTCGAGATCATCCCGTCGGTGCTGGAGACGAAGCGCGCGACGGGCGTTCAGACCTTCGCGGTCGACGGGTACGCGGGGCTGATGCGCAGCGGACACCTCGATCAGCTGCTGCTGTCGGAGCTGGCCTATCCCGACGAGATCTTCGAGCAGCGCTACCTCGAGAACGAGCTGTTCTACTACGCGCGGGAGCGCGAGCAGTCCGAGGAGCGGCGCCTGCACTACATCGTGATCGACGCGTCGGCGTCGATGCGGGGAGTCCGGCAGGTCTTTGCGCGGGGGCTGGCGCTGACGCTCATCAAGAAGCTCTCCCTTCGCGGCGAAGAGGTGTGCGTCCGGTTCTTCGACAGCCGGCTGTACGACGTCGTGCGCGTGCGCGGGGGCGCTGTGAACGTGCCGTACCTGCTGTGCTTCAAGAGCGAGCGGGGTCGCAACTACCGGCGGGTGTTCCAGCAGCTCGCGCTCGATCTGCAGCGGACGCTGCGGGCGCAGCGGCGCAAGGCGGTCCTGTACATCCTGACGCACGCGGAGTGCCACGTACCGATCGACGTCGTCCACAGGCTCGCGAAGCAGGCATTCCTCTACGGCGTGTTCATCCTCCCCTCCTCGGGCGAGCTCGAGCTCGACTGGGCGGATGCGCTCGGGCGCGTGCAGGTCGTGGACCGGACGACCCTCGACGTCCGATCCAAGCGCGCACAGCGGGCACTCGAGATCGTGGACGACGCCGTCCGCGTGAGCGCGCCGCCGGCCGCGAGGCCACGTCCGGCAGACGAGCCGTGAACCCGCAAATGAAACGCGCGCGAACGCGCGCATCCTCTCGGGCCTACGGCCCGCACCGCGGTGCGTGGGCGGGCATCGGTGGAGTCGGGCCGTGAACCCGCAAATGAAACGCGCGCGAACGCGCGCATCCTCTCGGGCCTACGGCCCGCACCGCGGTGCGTGGGCGGGCATCGGTGGAGTCGGGCCGTGACGGATCGCGACGAGACCTGGAAGCAGCTGCGGGCGGCGGCCGGCCGGGGGGACTGGTCGCAGGTGCGGCAGCGGGGACTGCCCTTGATCGAGCAGGTGAACCTGCCGGAGTCCGAGTGGATCCGCGCGGCCGGTGCGCTCGGGGAGGCGTACGCGCGCCTCGAGTTTCCGCGTCAGGCGGCGACGGCGAAGCTCGCGACGGGGGACGCCGCGGGCGCGCTCGCCCTGCTCGGAGACCACCCGGGCGACGCGGCCATCGTGCGGCGCGCGGCGGGGGACCTGCGCGGATCGGCGGAGCAGCTCCTGGAAGCGAACCTGCCGGCGCAGGCGGCGGTCGCCTTCGAGCAGGCCGGCGACTTTCCGACGGCGCGCCTGCTGTGGGAGCGGGTGCTCGCGGACGCGAACCTTCGGCGCGATCCGTACGTGCAGGCGCTGGTGGCGTTCAATCACGGCCGGTGCTGCGCGCGCCTGGAAGATCGTGGCGCCGCGCGGCGCAGCTACGTGCGGGCCGTGGGCCTGCTCGAGGAAGCGGCCGACGATTTTGCGTCGCGAGGGGAGCGGGAGCGGGCGTTCGACTGCTACCAGGTCGTGCTCACGCTGGGCCGCGAAGAGGGGCAGTTCGAGAACGTCGCCGAGGGGTTCTTGAACAGCGTGCGAATCCTGCGCGAGGACCTGCTCAAGTACTGGGCGATCCAGTACGTCGAGGAGTTCCTGACGGAGTGCGAGAGGCGTCAGGAGTTCCACGCGGCCGCGACGCTGTTGCGCGAGGCGGCCGAGTACTGCCGCCGCCAGGGCCTGGAGTACGGACCGTGGTACCGGGCGCGGTGCGCGGCGGCGTGGCGGCAGGCCGCGGAGCACTCGCTGTCGACGGGCGCGCCGCCGGAGCTCGCCGAGAACGCCATCCTCGCGGCCATCGACGCGTGGAGCGCCGTCGGGGCGTTCCCGCGCGTGCGCGAGGCATACCTCCGACTCGCACAGCTCGCGCTCGCGGACGATCGGCGCACGCGGTACGCCCGGATCGCGGCGCGCTACGACACGGCGAAGGACGAGATGGGGACGCCCGAGCCGTTCCCCGAGCACCTGCGGCGCAAGATCACCTACCCCGAGGTGTGGCACGTCGATGTGATCGAGTGGGAGCAGGGGGGGGACGCGGCGGCGCTCGCCGGGGACCTGCTCGCCGACCGGCGAAATCCGCAAACGACCCGCAGGTACGCAGCGGTGTGCAGGCTCGCAGCGCTCGATTCGCCGCCGGACGACTCGCCGCAGCTCGTCAAGCTCGCGGAGCGGCTCGCGCGACTTCAGGTGTGGTCGTGCCTCGGCCCGCTCGAGAAGCTGTTCGCGACGGGTGCGCCGCCCGTGCGCGCGGCGGTCCTTCGCGCGGTGCAGTCGCTCTACTTCAAGCGGAGCTACGGCCTGGTGCGGCGTGGGCTCGAGGACCCGGCCGAACAGGTCCGCAAGGAGGCCCTCGAGGCCGTGAAGGTCCTGCGCTTCGGCCATGCGTTCGATCCGCTCGTGCGGATCTTCCGCGAGGCACGCGACGCGGTCGTGCGCGTGGCCGCGCTGCGGAGCATCGGATCGATCAACGCGCCCGAGGCGGCGGAGCACCTGCTCGACGTCCTGCGCACCGACGAACCGGCCCTGCGCGAAGAGGCCGCCGGCATCCTCGCCGACATGTCCGTCCAGGGCCTCGACGACCTCCTGCGCCGCGCCCTCTCCACCGACCCCACCTCCCCCCTCCTCGCCCGGGTGATCAGATCAAGGGGACACGCTCCCCCCCTCTAACCACCTGTATCGACTAGCTTTTCTGGAGCAATTCACCACGAGCCCTCTGAACTCGCAACCTTTTTGCCCGGTGCCCGATAACGGACGTATGCCGCGCGACAAGAGGCAAGTCATCGCAAACGTCCCCCACCACGTGTACATGCGTGGAAACAATAGGCGCCGCCTCTTCTCGAGGCGCACCGATTTCGCCGTGTTCGTGGCGCTCCTCGCGAATGCTCTGTGCAGGGAACCGTGCCTGCTCCATGCGTTGACGCTCATGACAAACCACGTCCACATGCTCGTGACGCCGCTTCTCGCTGCTGCCCTTCCACGACTCGTGAAGGACTTCGCTCAGCGGTACGCGTATCTTCGGAACCGTGCGCGCGCGGGCAGCGGCAAGCTCTTCGAACAGCGGTACAAGTGCGTTCCCATCCTCACCCACGAGGGAATGGCACGGGAGACCGCGTACATCGACCTGAATGCCAAGCACGGCGGGCTCGCCGACGACCCACTCGATTACCCGTGGTCGACCTACGCCATCCACGCCGGAGAACCGATGCGCAGCGCGATCCCGCTGCGCATCTGGACGCCAAGCGACTGGTACCTCGCCCTGGACGGCGATGCCGACTCGCGGGCGGCTCAGTATCGCGCTTTCGCCGAGGCCTACTCGATCGACTACTCCGAGAAACGGGCGAGCGCGACCTGTTCTGGAAAAGACGAGAGAAGGCCTGACGGATCGCGCGCGCTCTGAACTCGTGGTGAAATGCTCCTGATTCACATGCGATTCTAGCAACTTGCAGACCGGGAGCGTGTCCCCTACTCCGTGACGCCGACTTTGCGCTGGTTCGGGGGGGTGGGACGGAAGGCCTTCAGGAGTTCTTCGTCGGTCGGCGAGGGGCCGGGGCGGGGCGTGCGGTCCACGATGGAGATGCGGACTCCCGCTCTCTCGTCTGCGAGCACGAGCACGTTCAGCTTCCTCGTGCCGTCTCCCGGCGACCGCGGCGTCGCGTCGACGAACCGCGCGCCGTTCGCGCTCGACTCGACCTGCCCGGTCGTCAGGCGCCGCTGGTAGAACCGGATGGCCTTCTCGATCGGGACGTCGCCTTCGAGCGTGGCTCGCTCCGTCGTCACCGGTCCCCGTACCCGCATCGCGCGCGGGACCTCCACCCCCAGGATCTTCTCCCCTGCCAACAGGTCGCCGCGGTCGTCGTACGTCGGCGGACCCGCGTCCCGCTCCCTCGCCACGGCCCCCGCGCGTGGACGCGCCGTCGCAGGCCCTCCCTCGGGGTCGCCGCATCCCGCGACGACCCCCAGGACGAGAACGCGAACCCCGACTAGTCCTCGATGACGTTGACCCACGACAGGACGTTGATCGGTCTCTCCGGAGGTTGCAAGGCCCTCTCGTAGACGTTCGGCCCGCTGCCCGCCCCCGGCCCCGGCGTCCAGCCCGGTCCCGGCGCCGACGGACCGCTCTGGATCACGAGCTTGTACTCGCCCGGCGTCGCGTTCGTGAGCCGCGTCCGCGACCTCCCGAAGTCGTCCGTCACAGCCTCCGTGTCGGCGCAAGACGGCCTCCGCGTGACCCCGACGCCGAACACCACGGTGTTGTCCGCCAGGTCCTCGAAGTGCACGAGGTCGTCCGGCGTCGCCAGGTCCCCGTCGTCCCAGCGCGGCTCCGGCAGCCCGGTCCCCGCGTCCGCGGTCAGGACGTCGACGCCCCACACGCGCCCGCGCCCGAGCGCACACAGGTTGTCCGCCGTCGTCGACGGGATGAACGTCGTGAAGTACAGCGCCCCGTCGAACAGCTGCATCGGCCCCGTCAGCTTCTCGTTGTCGTCCGGCAGGTCCATCTCCCAGTTCACCACCGCGTCGACGTCCGTGATCTCCCCGGTCCCGTCGATCGTCAGCCGCTCGGTCAAGGACGCCACGCGCGACTGCACGAGCCCCGCCAGGTTGTCCGGGTCGCCCGACCCGTACACGACCACGACCTCCCGGGCGTCGTTGACCGTCAGCAGCGGCTCCTCGTACGACGGCACCGAGTCGTCCGGGGCCTGCCCGTGGTACAGGTCGAACATCGGGTCGACGCGCCAGTCCGCGACGTCCGTGAACCCGGTGTGGACCCGGTACAGCGTCCCTTCCGTGTCCGTCACGAAGATCCGCCGCAGCGCCGTCCCGTGCTGCGACTGGAAGAGCGCCGGCGATCCCACCAGCGGCGCGTCGAAATCGCTCGGACCGAACTCCTTGATCACCTCGCCCGTCTCGAGGTCCACGATCCACATGTACCGCCCCTGGTCCTGCCAGCAGCGGACGTTCCCGCGCAGGTCGGGCCCCCCCGCGTTGCGGGGGCACCCGGCCGGGTCGTTGTTGAGCCGCACGCCCGTCCCGCCCGTGATCACCGCGACGGCCTTCTCCTTGTTCACGCCGCTGTCCTCGATGAAGACCGTCCCGATGGCCGGCGCCGCGTAGGTGTCCCCCATCCGCGGGTCCGCGAACTGCCACAGGAACTGCGGCTGGTTGAAGTCCGTCACGTCGAGCGCAACGTACGCGCCGCCACCCTCGCGCAGCCCGAACACGACGACCGTCTTCCAGTCACTCGGCGCCGGCACGCCTCCCGGCGCCGCCTGCATCAGCACGTCGCGCGCCACGACCCCGCCGTCCACGCCGAAGCGATGGTTCGCGGGGACCTGTCTTTCCAGCCACGGAACCAGGTACGGCGGGATGAACCCCCACAGCTCCTCACCGGTCTGCACGTCGAACGCGTGCAGGATCCCGTCGTTCGTCCCCACGTACATGATCGTGGGCCGGTCGATCGCCGCCGTCGCTCCGCTGACGGTCCTCGTCTGGAACGCCCGGAACGAAGGATCCGGCAGGTTCAGGTCCGGCGGCCCGAGGACCGCCGGGTTCGAGTGGAAGATGTCGCCCAGCCGCAGGCCGTCGCGGATCGTCCCGCTCTCGCCGTGCATCCAGTCGACCGTCTCCGCGCGGCGAGCGGCAGAGATCCCGCCCATCACCTGCAGCGTGTAGTAGTTCGACGCCGAGAACGCTTGCCGGCTGCTCCCGGCCTGGTCGAACGTCGACTGCATCTCCGCGACGCCCGGATCCCCGTTCGGCAGCGCCGAGTAGAGCTTGCGCGCCGACGCGCCGAGGTTGCGCTTGTTGAGGATCGCGGCGAAGTCGTCCGTGTTCGGGTTCCCGCTCCCGTCGAACGGAACCTCCTGCAGCACGGAGCCCAGGCACTCGAACCGGTTGCGCTGAAGCGTGCCCGTCCAGGGCCGGCCCGAGGCGATCGAGAAGGCCGTGTTGAACTGGTACTGCCCGTGCCCGCCGCCGCCGATCGAGTTCGTGAACGCGGGACGCGTCCGGGTCGTCGAGTCCGGAGAAACCCAGTCGAGCATCTGCGAGACCGCCGCGCGCAGCTGGGCCGCACAGGTCGCCGCGTCCACTCCTCGGCAGCCCGTGAAGAGCGCGCCGGGATGCGACGTGTCCGTCGGACAGGTCACCGGCGAGCCGCAGTTCGTCGCGTCTCCGCCCGGGCACAGGTCGGCGTCGTCGCACGGCAGCGCCGTGCCTCCGCCCTCGGCGACGTCCCACAGCGCCCGCCGCGTGGGCAGGTCCGGCACGTCGTAGCCGATCACGAGCACGGGGCGCTGGTCCTCGTCCGCCGCCAGCGGGTTGTACAGCTGCTCCGCCTCCATGAAGGGCGTCTCGAACGGGCACACACACCCGGCGCGCTCGCAGAACGGCCGCGCGTCCACGTTCGGCGCGCCGTCGGAGACGAGCAGCACGTAGTGGTCGCGGCAGGTGTGGTACGGGTCGTTCCCACCCGGAAGCGGGTTCACGTCCGAGTGGTTGTCGAAGTAGTGGTCCGCGTCGTCGAGCATCCCGGCGATGGGCGTCGCCCAGTAGGGCCAGATGCCCAGGATGTCGCTCTGGATCGACGCGTTGATGCCGTCGAGCACCGCGGAATCGTCCACGCCCGGGCCGCACGAGGCCAGCGGGCCCTCGGCCGCCGTCTCGTTGCGCGCGCCGGCATTCCACACGTACTGCGTCATGCAGTCCGCGCAGGCGAACCGCTTGTCGTCGCCGTAGCTCCACATGCCGTCGATGTCGGTGTCGGTCCCCTGCGCGAAGTCGGGATTGCCCGCGTAGCTGTCGAACGACATGAACCCGAACTTCACGCGCTCCCGGTACTCGTCGAGGACGCCGTCGCCCGCTTGCGACGTATACAGCGGGGCGTAGTGCGGAATGTAGTAGTTGTAGTCGATGCGCGCCGCGTCGTTGCGCGGCAGTTCCTGGCAGCTGAATCCTGCGAACGTCCCGGTCAGGACCTCGGTCGCCAGAGCCCATCGGTTGCGCTCGTTGACGAGGATCGGGTTACCCGGGTTGCACACGGGCGGCACGCCGTCCGCTCCGGGCATCCACTCCATCGACCCCGAGGTGTCGAGCAGCAGCATCACGTCCGGCCGGATGAGCCGGACGTCCGTCTGCGCCGCGGCCTGCGCCGGAACGAGAAGAATCGCCAGGAGGATCGCCCCGACCGCTCCCTGCCCGATGCGCTTGCGTGCCATGTCCGCCTCCACCTACTGAAGCTCCGCCTGAACCGAGAACGCCGCGAGGACTGCCTGATTGGTCGACGTCCGGAGCAGGTACGCGTCCGTGTCGATGTCGTTCGTCGTCCGGTGCCTCAAGCTCGCGTTGCCCGAGACCCTCACCCGCCTGCGAAGCTGGTTGATGCGCTCCCGCGGAACCAGCGACGAATCCAGGAAACCGTCGTTGAAGTTGACCACGTAGTCCGGCGAGTGCTGCACGAACCCGAGCGAGCTGGGCAAACCCGGCCCCGCCGTCGCCTCCATCGGGGCCACCGGCCAGCGGACGGCGTCGTCCTTCAGATCCTGGAGGTAGAACTCGTACTGCCGGTCCGTCCCCGCGCCCGAGTCGTGTCCGTCGAGATCGCGATCGACCAGCGACTGCGCGTCCACGTAGGCGTCGAACGAGGTCATGACGCCCATCTCGGCGAGATACTGGGCCTGCGCCGATTCGCGGACGTGCCCGGCCGTCTGCAGCTCCTGGCCGGACGAGTACGAGCCCAGCAGACCCGCGGCCGTCGCGACCGTCAGGATGAGGAGCACCATGAACAGGACGGCGCCCTTTTCGGATCGATTGCGCATCGTCTCCCTCACCTGCCGTCCCTCATCGCCCGAGCCCCGGGACCACGAACTCCGTCTCGATCGTCCGCACGCGCGCCGCGTTCGGGGTGATGTCGTCCAGCTTGTAACGGAAGAGCGGCCCTCCCGCCGGCGCGATCCAGGGGTATCCCGCATCCTCTTCCCGGGTCCGCGTCGAGAGGCGGAACCGGATGCCCCGGATCGACTGGGGATTCGCGATCGCCGCGGAGGTCGGGGAGTCGAGCAGGACCAGGTTCGGCGGGTTCGGCGCGATCGCCGTGTCCTGCAGGAACGAAACGTCGAAGTCGACGACGTACTCCGCGACGACGCGCTCGGAGCACGCGATCGCCGTCACGCCGTCCGAGAGCAGCTCGCGCCGGACGAGGTCGAGCTTGCGGCCGTCGGTCTCGTCGCGCGCCAGCAAGCTCCCCACCGGCGACTGCATCACCTGGTAGTCGACGAACGACAGCACGTTCACGCGGTGCCCGCGGCCGAGCAGCATGACGCCTTGCGCCTGCTCGCCGACGGCCTGGACCACGGCGGCCTGCAGCCGGATCCTGCGCGCGCCGAAGTCGGCCGAATCGATCGCGATGATCTGCGAGAACCCCGCAGGGTTCTCGATGCGCAGGAAGGTGTCGGGCGCGAAGATCTGCTCGAAGACCTCCTGCCGCGGCGGGTTCGCCCACTTCCGCGCGCTCTCGGTCTGATCGTCGATGACGACGTCCGTGCCGACGATGCTCTCGGTCAGGTACACCTCGGAGTCGCGGAACGCACCGAGCAGGACGATCCGGTCCGGATCGGCCGTCGTGTTCTTGCCGGGCAGCCACTGATCCCCGACGCCGTCCTCGAGATCGACGGCGACGAGCGGGGTGGGCGGCTTCGGATCCACGTTCTGGTCGGTCGCCGAGTTCGGCGTCCCGAGGTAGCCCGCGCGCTGCAGGTCCGCACGCAGCCGCTCGACCGCGAAGCGCACTTCCAGTTGCGCCTCCGAGATTCGGTGCTCTTCGTGGAACGCACGCGACGACCCCGCCGCGAGCATGGACAGGCCCGTGACGACGATCGCGCCGACGCCGACGGAGACCATCAGCTCGATCAGCGTGAAGCCCTTTTCAAACCGCATCACGACGGCGGCTCCATCGTGGAGGCCAGGTAGAGCCAGTGCAGGTTCGTCGTGTCCGTCTCCATCACGAGCTCGGTCCCCGCGCCGCAGTCGGGCCAGAGAGTCCGGTCGCTGCCCGCCCGGCGCCACCACACGCGGACCTCCGCGCGGATGAGCCGGTTCACGCGCAGGGGCGAGAGCCGGAGCTGCGCGCAGTAACGGCCCTGCGGGTCCCCGGCCGGCAAGACCTCGAGCTCGCGGCCCATCGGCTCCTGCGCGCCGCCGCCCTCGGTCAACGGCATCGCAGGCGTGAACCACGCGCCGACGATCTGCGCGCAACCGGCCAAGCCCAGGTACTGGGTCGTCCCCATGCTCGCCGGACAGGACTGCACGCCGTCCCACAGCAGGGCGTCTCTTCGAAGCTGCTCCATCCACCAGCGCGCGACCGTCGTCGCCTCGGTCGTGTCGCGCGCATGGTCGTTCGCGTGGACCGCGACGGCCTGCAGCGAGAAGATCCCGGTCGCCCCGATCGCCAGGACGACCAGCGCCATCATGATCTCGATGAGCGTGTAGCCGCGCGCGGAGCGTCGCATGGCTTACCCTCCGCTCCGGACGACCTGCAGCCGCGGATTCCCCGAGAAGGGGACCACGACGTACCGGGTCACGCCCATCTCCGCCCCGCCCGCGACCGGGAACCGGCGGAAACGCAGCTGGTAGCCGCCGCCCGCGCTGCCGGCGCCGCCCGCCCCGCACGCCGCCGCAGGAACCTCGGAGAACGGCGAGACGAAGTCCGAACGGAACAGCACCCGGCCGAGCGGCGTGAAGCACATGTCCGCGTTCCCCGTCAGCGCGGCGCCGGCGGTCGAGCCTTCGAGGCTGAACCGATCCATCCGGATCCCGGAGTCCGCCCAGTAACCGTCCGAGAAGTCGATCCGCCGCACGAGCTGGTCGAGGTATGTGAACGCGCTACCTTCCGTGGCCTGCACCGCGAGCCAGTCGGTGGTCGAGCAGCCGTTCGACGTCCCCTCCCAGTGCTCGAGCCTTCCGCCGCCAGCGTCCCGGTACCGGACGAGCTGCGCCAGCCCGCGACCGAGGGCCCGTGCCCGCGCGTTGCGCACGAGGTCCATCGCGCGGATCGCCGCTTCGCCGTGGCGCCGGTTGCGCATCGCCTCGCTGACCTCGGGCGCCGCGAGCGCGGAGAGGATGCCGATGATGAGCACGACCACCATCAGCTCGATCAGCGTGAATCCTCTGGCTGCCCGTCGGAGCATGTGCGCCCCCGATCGGCTGCAAGTCATGTGCCCCCCCCCGGATGCGCCGATCCCCTTGTAATTCATACACTTGCCTCCGATTTTCCGCGCCTGCTGCGTGCAAGGTGTTGCAGGGTATGAAATCGTTTCATGGCACGCGGAGCGGCCTTTTCCGAGTATAGGGGCCCATGCTCCGCGTCGCCTTCTTCGTGCTGCTGCCGCTGCTGCCGGCCTGGGGGTGCGGTTCGGGCGAGGTGGACCGCTCGCCTCCTCCCCCCGAATCGGACTCGGCGACGTCCGCGCCGGCCCGGTTCGAGGGCGTCGGCCAGTTCCTTCCTCACCCGACGCTCGGCGCGTGGCGGCAGTGGGGCGAGGTCCGGTACTTCGACGGCGGCAACCTGTTCAACTACATGGACGGCGCGAGCGACGGCTACATCGAGTACGGAGTCGTCGCGCTCGCCACGACCGAGTACAAGCCGGAGGTCACCGTCGGCGGAAACCCGCGAACGGTGACGGTCGAGATCTTCGACATGGGCTCGCCCGAGGGCGCGTTCGGCAAGTGGAGCCGCATCGCCGGCGAGCAGGGCGATCCCGTGGACGTCGTTGCCCGCCACGTCTCGATCGGCGCCGGGGGGCTGCAAGGCGGTGCCGACCTCGTTTTCTGGAAGGGCCAGTACCTCGTCAAGCTCACCTACCTCGACGAGGATCCGAACGCGACGGAAGAGGGAATGCGATCTGCGTCCCGGGACATCCTCGGCACGATGGCCCGCGCGATTGCCCAGGGCGTTCCGGGCGGAACCGATCCCCCAGCCGACCTGCGCCGCTTCCCCCCCGAGGGCCTGATCGCGCACAGCCCCGTGTTCTTCAAGCGCGCCGTCCTCGGCCGGGAGGGAATGGGACCCGGCTGGCGCGCCTGGTACGACCGCGGCGGCAAGCGGATCATGCTGGTGCGCGCAGGCCGCGCCGCCTGGGACGCGCTGCGCGTCGGCGTGCCCGCGTCGCCTTCGGCCGGGATTGGCGAGGAATCCGTCTCGTTCCACGACGATCTCCTGGGCGACGTCGTCCTGGCCCGCAAGGGCGACGTGGTCGTCTTCGCCGCCGACCCCGACCTGCCAGACTTGCCGAGAGCCCCCCCCGCGGCCAAATCCGAGCTGGTTCGCCAGGCGCTGGAACTCTGACCCGTCCGTTGGTTGCGCAAACTCTGCGCTCCGCGCTACCTTCCTAGCCGATGTCCCAGGCCGTTTCCCGACGGGAGGCGCTCGTACGGATCGGAAAGGCAGCCGGCGTGCTGGCGGCCGGCGGGGCCGTGGCGCGCCTGACTTTCGACCGGGGCGGGATCGACGTCGAGCGGCAGAGCGGAGAACGCATCGTCCGGGACTTCGGGGTGCGCCCCGACGGGGAGCGGGCGCAGATGGCGATCGCCCGAAGCGCCGACGGACGCGCGTCCCCCGAGGCGCTGACCCGCGCGGCCGTGGCGGCGATGGGAGGCATGCGCCGGTTCGTCTCGCGCGGGGACGTCGTCGTCATCAAGCCGAACATCGGCTGGGACCGGGTCCCCCTGCAGGCTGCGAACACGAATCCCGAGGTGGTCGCGACAATCGTCGAGCTGTGCCAGGACGCCGGCGCGAAGAGGGTCGTCGTGACGGACGCCTCCTGCAACGATCCGAGCCGCTGCTTTCAGCGCAGCGGCATCTGGCGCGCCGCCCACGCGAAGGGCGCCGACGTCGTGCTCCCTGCCGACCGCAAGTTCCGCCGGATGCGCCTGCGCGGCGACCTGCTCGACGACTGGCCCGTGTACACGGCGCTCGTCGAGGCCGACAAGGTCATCAACGTCCCGATCGCGAAGCACCACAACCTCGCGGGCTTCACGGCGGCGATGAAGAACTGGTACGGGTGCCTCGGCGGACGTCGCAACCAGCTCCACCAGAGCATCGACCTGTCGATCGCTGACCTCGCGACGTTCATGCGGCCGACCCTGACCGTGGTCGACGCCTACCGGGTGCTGCTGCGCAACGGACCGCAGGGCGGAAACCTCGACGACACTGCGCGGCGCAACACGGTGATCGCGAGCATCGATCAGGTCGCCATCGACGCCTTCTCCGCGACACTCATCGGCCGCGACCCCGAGACGCTGCCATATCTGAAGATGGGCAAGGAGCGGGGGCTGGGAACCACGGACTGGCAGTCACTGCGCGTCCGCGAGGTCGCGGTCTGATGGAACAGTTGCCGCGCCCGATTCCGTGGCTTTCCGATCGGCCGACGACGCCCACGGTCTTCGCCGAGCCGAGGCCGATCCGGGTCGAGGCCATCGTCGCCGCCACGGCCTCGGCGCCGGCCGTTGCGATTCCGGTTCCGGTGGTGGTCCACCCCGCGAAGAAGAAGAACAAGCTTCCCGGCTCGGGGATCCCCGCGCGCACCTCGATCCAGATCCTGCGCTGGGCGCGTCGGCTCGCGCAGGCGGGGTTCCTGCTGCTCTTTCTGTTCCTCGTGTGGCGCACGGAGTTCCGGGGCACCTTCGCGGCGGACACCGCCGATGCGATCCGGATGCCCTACCCCGTCGAGGGGTTCCTGCTCGCCGACCCGTTCGTCGCGATCCTCACGTTCCTGTCGACACATCAGATCTACCGGGGCCTCGCGTGGTCGGTCGGCATCCTCGCAGTGACGCTCGTCTTCGGACGCGTGTTCTGCGGGTGGATCTGCCCCCTCGGGACGATGCTGCACATCGCTTCCTGGGTCCGGCCTTCGCGCCGGGGGATGAAACGGATCGAGGCGAACAAGACGCGGCCTTACCAGCACCTCAAGTTCTACCTGCTGGTCGGGTTCGTCGTCGCGGCGGTGTTCGGCTGGGTCGGCGGTGCGATCTTCGATCCGATCGTCATCGCGGTCCGCAGCGTCGGGCTCGCGGTGATCCCTGCCTTCGGATATGTCGCCGAACGGGCCCTGCAGGGCGTGGCGTCCTCGAACGTCCCGGCGCTGCAGACGATGTCGGACGCGACCTACGACTTCCTCGGCGACACGCTCGCCGCGATTCCCGCGCGGCAGGCCTACTACCACGAGACCTGGCTCATCGGCGTGCTCTTCATCACCGTCCTGGTCGCCAACCGGTTCATCCCGCGTTTCTGGTGCCGCGCGCTGTGCCCGCTCGGCGCGATGCTCGGCGTCTTCTCGCGGTTCGCGCTCTTCGGCATGAAGAAGGACCACGCGAAGTGCACGGACTGCAACCTGTGCCTGGTCGACTGCCAGGGCGCGGACTCGCCGCAGGGCGGCGTGAAGTGGCGGCAGGACGAGTGCCACATGTGCCTCAACTGCGAGACGGCGTGCCCGGAGGACGTCATCAAGTTCGGGTTCCTGCCGGGCCGCCAGAAGACGCAGCTGCAGCCGGACCTCGACCGTCGCAAGGTTCTCGCGATGGCGGGCGCCGGCGCGGCGTTCCTGCCGACGACGCGGGTTTCCGACGCGCTCGATCGCAACTACCACGACCGGCTGATTCGGCCTCCTGGAGCGGTGGAGGAGCGCGAGTTCCTCGAGCGCTGCATCCGCTGCGCGGAGTGCATGAAGGTCTGCCCCAACAACGCGCTGCATCCGGCGTTTTTCGAGGGCGGCATCGAGGGGCTGTGGACGCCGATCCTGATCGCGCGGATCGGGTACTGCGAGCCGTCGTGCGTGCTGTGCGGTGACGTGTGCCCCACGGGCGCGATCCAGAAGATCGACGAGCGCCAGAAGCTGGGGATCGGACAGCCGCCGATCCGGATCGGGACGGCCTTCTACGATCGCGGGCGGTGTCTCCCGTGGGGCATGGACACGCCCTGCATCGTCTGCGAGGAGTTCTGCCCGACGTCTCCGAAGGCGATCTGGGTCCTCGAGACGGACGTCGTCGGCCGCGACGGCACGACGGTCCACCTGCAGCGCCCGGTCGTCGAGCCGCGACTGTGCATCGGCTGCGGCGCCTGCGAGAAGGTGTGCCCCGTACAGGACGACCCGGCGGTGTACGTGACCAGCATCGGCGAGACGCGGAGCCGGACGAACCAGATCCTGCTGGAGAACACGAATTACAACCAGACGTCGTAGTCATGACTCACGACTCATGACTCGTTACACTCTCGTCATGCGGTCCCTGATCGGCCTGAGCGCCGCCATCCTCGCACTCGCCCTCCCCTCCCCCGCCCACGCCTGCTCCTGCGCCGAGCCGCCGCCGCCGGCCCTCGCGCTGCAGCGCGCGGCCGCCGTGTTCGAGGGGACGGCAATCGCCGCGATCGCGAGCGACGACGGTCAGACCGCGAACGTCGGGCTGCGCGTCTCGCGGCAGTGGAAGGGCACCCCCGGCGAGACGATCAGCGTGATGACCGCCGCGAATCCCGCGACCTGCGGCTTCCCGTTCGAGAGCGGAAAGACGTACCTGGTGTACGCCGAGACGATGAACGGCCAGCTCGCCGTGAGCCTGTGCTCGCGCACGCGCCCGATCGAGGCCGCCGACGACGACATCGCTTCGCTCGGCCTGCAGCAGGACACGCCGACCGGCGATCCCGTCGCGACGCGCCCCGCGCCGCCGATGCTCGAAACCCACGAGCCCGTGCGCCCGGTCCAGGACGCCGGCTGCGCCTGCACCGGCAAGACCCGCGCAGAGTTCCACACGGCTGCAGCGCTCCCGCTCTGGATCCTCGTCTGGCGGCTGAAGCGCTGGGGCCACGCCCCTAGGTCCTAACTACTCGATCTGCTTCTGCTTTGGACGAACTTCGCCAAGGGGTCCAAGAATCGTCACCATCGGTGGGCCCCAGGCCCCCGAACCTCTTGGCGAAGTTCGTCAAAAAGCAGAAGCAGATCGAGTAGTTAGGACCTAGGGGCGTGGCCCCAGCTGACGTTCCAGGAAGGCCACCGCGAGTTCGAGGAAGGCGTCGCGGTTCTCCTTCTTCTGGAAGCCGTGACCCTCGTTGCGGGCGAGCATGTACCAGACCTCGCGGCCGCCTTGCCGGACGGCCTGCACGATCGCCTCCGCTTCGGAAGCCGGCACCCGCGGATCGTTCGCCCCGTGCGCGACGAAGAGGGCGCTCCGGATCCGATCGACGTTCGTCACCGGCGAGATGCGCTGCAAGTGTTCGCGCATCCCGGGGTCTCGCTCGTCGCCGTACTCGACGCGGCGCAGGTCCTGCCGGTACGGGCTCGTGTTCTCGAGGAACGTGACGAAGTTCGAGATCCCGACGACGTCCACGCCGGCGCGGATCCGCTCCCCGAAGTGCACGAGCGAGGCCAGCACCATGTAGCCGCCGTAGGACCCGCCGAACACCGCCACGCGCGACTCGTCGAGGTCGGGTTCGGCCACGATCCAGTCGAGGAACGCACCGATGTCCTTCACCGAATCTTCCCGCAACCGTCCGTTGTCGGCGAGGAGCGCGCTCTTGCCGTACCCGTCCGATCCGCGAACGTTCGGTACGAGGATCGCGATCCCGCTCTCCACGGCCAGGTACTGCAGGAGCGGGTCGAACCTCGGCCGCGCCTGGCCCTCGGGACCGCCGTGGATGTGAATCACCACCGGGAACGGGCCCCCCGCAGCCGGCTTGTAGAGGTACCCAGGAACCATGCGGTCGTCGAAGCTGCGGGTCATCGCCAGGGACGGCTCGACGAAGCGGGAGGCGTCGAGCCCACCCACCTCGCTCTCCGTCCATCGGGCGACTCGCCGCGTTCGCAGGTCGTAGGTGTACGCGTCGCCCGTCCGAGTGAAGCCCGAGCCCGTGAACGCGAGGACGGGCGCGCCCTTCGCGAACTGCAGGCCCCCGATCACGCCTCGCGGGGTCTGCACGCTCTGCGATCGGCGCGTGCGCGCGTCGAGCAGGGAGAGCACCGAGTAGCCGTCCTCGTTGGTCGTGAACGCCAGCGTCCGGCCATCCGCGGAGAGCGCGACCTCTTCCACGTTCCATGGGATCCTCCGCGTGAGCGGACGCCACGCCGGCGACGGCCCTGCGAGCGAGACCTCGTACAGCTCGACGAACTCGCCCTCGCGGTCGGACGTGACGTAGACGACCTCGGGCGAAGTCCCGAAGGTGGCGCTGCGGTTCGAGGACGCCGGCGACGCCGGCGTGATCGCGCGCACGACCTTCGTCTCGAGGTCGACGACGTGCAGGCGAAGGTCGTTGATCGACACGACCTCCTGGACGAGGAGCGACCGGCCATCCCGGGAGAACTCCATCGGCGACCAGTGCCCCTGCCGCTCGAGCAGCAGCGCACCCGCGGACGCGGAACGGCCGTCGCCGAGGTAGAGGTCCATGTCCCTGCCGTTGCGCGCGTTGCCGTTGTACGCGATGCGCGATCCGTCGCGGGAAACGGCGTACTCCGCGTGCCGGCTCCGCCCGTCGGTCAAGAGCGTCGTGCGGCCCGCGCTGCGGTCGAGACGGTAGATCTGGAAGTTCTCCGCGCCCCCGACGTCTCCCATGTACAGGACCGACCCGTCCGGAAGCAGCTCCGCGGCGCGCGCCGGCTCTTCTGCGAACGTGAGCTGCCGGCGGTCGCCCATCGGCATCCGCACCTCGTGAATCTGCGCCGTCTCGGCGAAGCGCGTCGCGATCAGCAGCGACCTCCCGTCCCCGGCGATCGCCTCCACGGACGCCGAGCGTGTCTCCTGGTAACGAGCGATCTTCGCGCGGACCGCGGCGGGCACCTCGGGCGTACCGTCGAGGACGACCTCGCCGACGTTCGCCACGGCCGGCGTTTCGGGAGCCGCGGGCGGCGCGGCCTGTGCGGGCTCCGGACAGCGCGCTGCGGGGTCGACAGGCGGCGGTGGCGCGGCGGAAGCGCAGGCAACGAGCAGGACACAGGCGACGGATCGCATGTCGGCTCTATACCCCGCGCGTCGCGCTCGCGGGAAGAGTCTCCCACCGCGCGACGAGATCCGGGTCGAGGACGTCGTCGCCCGCCAGGAAACGTTCGACGTGCCCGAGCGCGTCGTACCCCCAGAACAGTTCGCTCCCGACGAGCATCGTCGGCACGCCGAACGCGCCCCTTGCGAGCGCCTCGTCCGTCTGCCGGCGGACGCGGCCCTTGCCCTCGGGCTCGCCCGCGGCGCGGACGAGGTCCTCGCCGCCCAACCCGATCTCGGTCGCGATGCGCGCCACGACCCGCGGGTCCGTGACGCCTGGACCGCCGCCCCAGGTCGCCGCGAAGAGCGCGTCGATCAGCCGACGACGTTCGAGCTCTTCCATCGGCAGCGACGAGACGCGCAGTGCGAGCAGCGGATTGAACGGGTGCGACGGCGGCGGCGCGAGCGGGACGCCGATGGCCTTTGCCGTCCGTGCGACGTCGCGAATGACCCAGCGCCGCTTCGCAGGAATCTCGGCCGGGCCTTTCTGTCCGTTCGCCGACAGCAGCCCGGCGAGCAGAACGGGGACGGGCTCCACATCGCGCCCGTGACGCTGCGCGATCTCGTGGATGCGTTTCCACGCGAGGTAGGCGTAGGGCGACAGGTAGTCGAAGAGCAGCCGGACGGGCGCGGGCATGGCGGGGATTGTCGCCCGGTGCGTCCGTGATTTTCCCTTTCAATCGGGTTTCCCGACCGATACGCTCCGCGTCCATGAATACTGCACGTTTCCAGGGACTCGGGATTCTCCTGTTCATCGCTCTTCTCCTGTCGGCCTGCGGTGCCACCGGCGGTGCGCTGCAGCCGAACGGGACTCCGACCGGTAGCGGACCCGCGGAGTTCACGGTCCAGAACTCCTCGAGCGAGTCGATCCACTACATCTACATGAGCGCGGCGTCGCAGGACAGCTGGGGACCGGACCAGCTCGGCGAGGGCGTGACGCTCAACGCCGGCCAGAACTTCACGGTCCGGAACATCCCCGCCGGCGTGTACGACATCCGCGTCGAGGACGCGAGCCGCAACTCGAAGGAGTGGCGCGGCGAGACCCTCGATGCCGGCGGCAAGTACACGCTCGACGTCGGCTCCGACGGCTGGACTGGAAATTAGGAGGCTGGTGTGAAACGCCGCCTACTGCGGCCGACGATCCGGGGCAATCTCCGCGCCATGCTCCCTGCGGCCTCCTCTCCGTACGTCGAGTACGGCTCGTCGGTCCTCGGTCCGCCTGGCGCGGATCTCACCCCGGCTCGTCGCCCTCGCTACGGCGCCGTTTCACACCAGCCTCCTCGGCTCCGCTGCAACCCAATATAGACTGTCCCCATCTTGCGGGACTTCCCGTTCCTGCCGCCCTACGTGCTCGCCGAGGAGCTGGCCGCGGGGCGGCCGGTCGTCGACGTGCACCCGGGAGCGGAAGCGACGCAGGTCTTCGACGCGCTCGGGATGCGCGGCATCGTCGTCCTTCCGCCGCGGGGGTGGATCGAGCGCCGACCGGCAGGCGCCGCCGCCGTCGTCCACGCGCCGGCGGACGCATTGCCGGTCAGGGCGGGCGCGGCCGGAGCGGTCCTGTGCGCGAACTTCTCGCTCCTGGACGCCGGCGAGCGCGAGCGGTTCGTCGCGGAGGCACATCGGATCCTCGCGGACGATGGAGTGCTGCTCGCCACGCTGCCGTCGGGCGCCTCGCCGACCCTGCTCGCCCCGCCCGCAGAGCCCGTCGACGCGCTCGACCTGCAGAGATCCATCCGGCGTCATTTTCCGCACATCGCCCTGGTGGCCCAGACTCCGTTCCTGGGGTTCCAGCTCCGACGCCTCGCGCAGGTCGGTGACCCCGGCGATCTGGTCCTGTCGTCCGCGCTCGGCGCGGAGGAAGACCCGGTGGCGCACATCGCGATCTGCACGACGCACTACCGGCGCTTCGACGCCAACCACATCATTCAACTGAAGTACCTGCCCTTCGACGAGGCCGTTCGCGGACGCATCGACGAGCTGGCGGACCTCGCGGAAGCCGCGCGCTGGGAGCAGACGCGAGCGCAGGCCGCCTTCGAGAAGGCACGGGCCGAGGCCACGTCCTTCGGCAAGCGAGCGCACGACGCCGACGAGGCGGACCGGGAGCTCGCCGCCTTGCGCGCCAGCTCTGCGGCTGCCGACAAGGAACTCGCCGAGCTTCGCGCCAAGACGGTGGTGCAGGAGCGGGCGCTCGCGGCCGCGGCGGGCGGACGCCAGGGAGCGACGGCGCGGGCCGCGGAGGCGGAGGAAGCGGCGCGCGACTCCTCGCAGGGCAAGGCGCGCGAGCGCAAACGCGCAGAAGGGGCGGTCGCGGCGCTGGAGAACGCGCAGCGCGAGCTGCACGACCAGGGCGAGCGACTCGCGCGCATCCAGCACGCGCTCGACGACCGCGAGGAGGCGCTGGCGCTCGCGCGGGACGAGCGCGATCGGATGGGCCGCGAGAAGATGGACGCGGAGCGTCGGGCCGCGGAGGGAGTCCGCGCGCTCGAGGCCGCGCGGGCAACCGCGCTGGACGCAGACGCCCGCGCCCGCGGAGCCGGGGGCGACGTGGACACCCTGCGCACGCGCGTGCGAGACGCCGAAGGCGCCCAGGACGCGGCCTCGGCGCGCGCCGAAGACGCACTGCGGCGGCTGCAAGGCCTGGAGGAGGAGCTGCGTCTCGCGCGTGCGGACGCCCGCCGCGCCCGCGAAGACCTCGATGCGGCCCGGGCCGAGGCCGAGTCGAAGGCGAGCCAGATCGACGGGCAGCGCCGGGAGCTCGCGGTCAGCCTGGATCGCTCGCGCGCCGCGGAGGCCGGGAGGGAGCGGGAGCTGCACGCCTCACTCGAAGCCCGCGACGAGATGATCCGCGAGCTGCGCGCGAGCCTGGAGGCGAGGAGCGCCGGGTCGGCGCGCCTCGACGAAGAGCGCGAGGTGCTACGCCGGCAACTCGCAGACGGCAAGCGTGTGCTCGTCGACGCCGAGGCGCGCACGGACGCGGCCGAGGAGGCGGTCCGATCGCTCCGGCGCCGTCTGGAAGACCACGAGCGCCTGGTGGCGGAGCGCGACGATCTCGCCGAGAAGCTGGCGGAGGCGACGACGCGCGTCGCGTCGCTCGAGTCGGAGTCCGAGGGCCACGAGGCGGCGACCCGCAACCAGCGCGCGATGCTCGACGGGATGCGTCACGAGACCCGAGACGCGGCGCGACTTCTGGCAACCCTCGAGGCGGAGAAGGAGCGGCTCCTCGCGCAACTTTCCCAGAGGGAGGATGCCACGGTCGAGCTTCAGGGCGTCCTCGAGGACTCCCGCAAGGACGCCGAGGACAAGAGCCGGGAGCTGGAACGTGCCGTGCGGGAGCTCGACGTCGCCACGCGCCGCGTCGAAGCGACTGAGCGGCAGGTCGTGTCGATGCGCGACGCGCACGAGTGGGAGGCCGCGTCGTGGCAGGGCGAGCGAGAGCGTCTCGAGAAGGAAGTCGCGGCGCGGGCGGCGCGCCTCGCGGCGGTGGAGCGCGACCTCGAGAGCGCCCGCGAAGCCAGCCGAAGCTTCCAGGAGCGCGCGGCCCAGGCTTCGCACGACGCGGCGGTTCACGAGCAGGAGGTGCGACGGCGCACTTCGACGGCCCAGCAGGCGGCCGTCACGACGGACGCGCTCGAGAAGACGGGCGCGGAGTTGCGGACGGCGCTCGCCGACGAAAAGGCACGTGCGGCGAAGGCGATCGAGGAGACCGTGAAGAAAGAGGCCGTCCTCGAAACACTTTCGGATGCGGTCGCGAACGGCCGCGCACTGCGCCGCCTCGCCCTGCGCCTGGTCGCCGCTGCACCGCGGGCGGAAGGGCGGCTCGCGGAGGAGGTCACGAGCCGGATGGACGCGGAGCCGACTCGCCGCGCGGACGAGCCGACCGCGGACGAGCCGACGCGGCGCACGGAAGAGCCGACCGCGCCCGAGGCGCGCCCGATCGTTCCACACCCGCGTGGGCGCGTGCTCGTCTTCGAGGCCGAAGGCGACGCTCGTAGCGAGTTCGAGGGCTACCTGCGGCTGCAGGGGTGGGACGTGGTGCCGGTCTCGGTCGCCGAAGCGGCCATGGAGGCGCTCGAGGCGGGCGGGATCGACGTGGCCGTCGTGGATCTGCACGGCCCCCCGTCCGGGGGGATTCCGCTGCTGCGCGCGATCCGATCGAGCGCGGCCGGCGAGGTCCGCATCGTGGTCCTGTCGGCGGCCCTGCGTCCCGAGTCCCCGGAGGCGCAGGGCCTGCGTCTATCCGCAGTCTTGCCGCGCCCCTCGGCCCTTCGAGACACGGCCGCCGCGGTTGCACGCGCACTCGAAGCGCCGCTTCCCGAGGCGCCGCCGGCGCGCGCCCCCGTGCCCGCGGTGCGACCGTCCCCGGCATCGGAGCCGGCGCCGCCGCCCGCACCCGCCCCCAGGCCGACCGCCCCGGCCCGGCGCCCCGCCGTGCACAAGCCGCCCAGCGCGAGCGGCGATCTGGCAACGACGTCCATGGCGGAACTGCTCGCGCGCTTCCACGCCCAGTCCGCGACCGGTCGGCTGCGTCTCGTCATCGGGACGATCGCGAAGGAGATCTGGCTCCGTTCGGGAACGCCCGTGTCCGTGACGTCCTCGCTGCGGGAAGAGACGCTCGGCCGCCACCTCGTCCGGCAGCGGGTGCTCGACGAGGACCGCTTCGAGGCGCTGCGCAGCCTCGCGGCGCAGCGCGGCGTCCGCCTCGGGGAGGTCCTGCTCTCGGAGGGAGTGCTCTCGCCGAACGCGCTGTACGAACGGATCCAGGAGCACATGATCCAGAAGATCGTCCGGGCCTTCGCCTGGACCGAGGGACGCTGGGAGCTGTACGAGCAGGACGATCCCGTCGAGGCCGCTGCCCTGATCCGGATGGAGGTGCCTCCCCTGATCCTGGCGGGCGTTCGTGTTCACATGGACGTCGAGCACCTGGCGCGCCGCTGCCCGCTCGGTCCCGGCGCACGGCCCGAGCCGCGCAAGACGGGCGACGACCTCCCCCTGGGCCCCGACGGGCGGCGGTTCCTGGCCGGGCTGCGCAAGGGCTTCACAGTGGGCGAGGTCGCGACGGAGATCGGGAAGAGCTTCGAATGGGCGCATCGCTACCTCTACGCGCTGCACGTCCTCGAGGTCGTGCGCCTCGACCCGGCGCGCGACGACCGGTCGACCCCCGCGCCGGCGGCGAGCCCGACGACGGCCGCGACGCGCGAGCGCGAAGAGGTCTCCGGGCTGTACGCGATCGCGACGACGCCGCGGGACGCCGGCACGATCCTCGCCGACTACCTGCGGCTGCGCGGGAAGGACCATTTCACGGTGCTGGGGGTGTCGCCCGACGCACCGATCGAGGAGATCCAGGGCGCGACCGAGCGGTGGAAGCTCCGACTCGGACCGCTGGGACTGCCCAAGGACCTGCCCGCCGGAGTCCGCGAGGCTGCCGATGCCCTCCTCGCCTCGGTGAACGCCGCCTGGACGACGCTGTCCGATCCCCTCGAGCGCGTGAAGTACGCGCGGCGCGTCGGCGCGGTGACGGTCGACCCCGCGCGCGCGGCCCAGGACGCGGAGAGGGAGCTCAAGGAGGCACGTCGGCTCCTCGGGCTCAGCCGGCCTGCGGACGCGGTGGTCGCGCTGCGTCTCGCGCTCAAGTACGCGCCGGGCGAGCCGACTTACGCCGCCGAGCTCGCCGCGGCACTCCTCCTCGCGGACCCCGCGGCGAACCGCAAGGAGATCGAGACGCTCGCCGGGCAGGCGCGCAAGGCCGCCCCCGACCTCGCGACACCGTGGTTCGTGCTCGGCAAGCTAGCGCTCCTCGACGACAACCAGAAGAAGGCGGAGCCGCTCCTGAAGAGATCGCTCGACCTCGACCCGCTGCACGTCGACACGCAGCGAGAGCTCCGCCTGCTGGCGATGCGGTCGCCGAAGAAGAAGTGAACGACCAGGGACCGTCTTGACGCTCCCCGCCGCCGCCGCTAGCTTTCCCCCGCTTCACGCGAAAGTGGCGGAACTGGCAGACGCGCAGGATTCAGGTTCCTGTGGGCTAAATCCCGTAGGGGTTCAACTCCCCTCTTTCGCACCAGCGAAGCGATGCACTCCGCGCCGTGGCGCGCTATCCTCGGGTCATGGGTTCTCGCGACGATCTCCTCGCCGAGGCGCTCGCCCTTCCGACCGAGGAGCGAGCGCGGATCGCGCACGAGCTCCTCGTGAGCCTGGACGAGGGCTCGGACGAGAATGCGGCCGAGGCATGGCTCTCGGAAATCATGCGCCGCCTGAAGGAAGTCGACGACGGCACCGCGGTCCTCGAGGACTGGTCGGCCGTGCGCGAGCGACTCGCTAAGCGCTGGGTCACGCGCTGACTGCGTGCGGGTCGTCCTCCACGCCGACGCGACCGCGGAGCTCACGGACGCGGGGGACCGGTACGAGGCCAGCCGCGCCGGTCTCGGCCGCGATTTCGTCGCCGAGGTCGATCGCTCGCTCGATCTGATCGGGACGCATCCTGTCACGTGGCCACGATGGCCGGACGCTCCCCCCGATGCGGCCATTCGGCGATTCCTGCTCTCGCGGTTCCCCTACGGTCTCGCGTACGTCGTTCGCGCCGACCAAGTCGTCGTCCTCGCGGTGGCGCACCTGCATCGCGAGCCGCTGTACTGGCTTCGCCGCGCGAACGAGTAGCGCGGGCTCCGGTCCCGTATCCGGTCCCGAATCGACCCGATTCGACTCGATTCGACTCGATTCGACCCTGCTCGATCGTGCAACTACGCGAACTTGCGAGACCCGGATCTCCGTTCAGGTTCCTGTGGGCTAAATCCCGTAGGGGTTCAACTCCCCTCTTTCGCACCGCGGAATGATCGCTGTCGATGCTCCCACCGGGCGACGGAGGGGGTAGGATTCGCAGCGTGTCCGAAGGTCCCGCCACGCTGCCCGGATCCGTCCTCGACGTCGGGACCACCCTCGCGGGGCGGTACCGGCTCCTCGAGCTGCTCGGCGCGGGCGGAATGGGCGCCGTGTACCGTGTCCTCGACACCGAGATCGACGAGGAGGTCGCCCTCAAGGTCCTCTCGGCTGTGAACCAGTCGTCCCTCGCGCGATTCCGGCGCGAGGTGAAGCTCGCGCGGCGGGTGACTCATCCCAACGTCGCACGCACGTTCGACCTCGGCTCGCACGGCGAAGTCCGGTTCCTCACGATGGAGCTCATCCAGGGCGAGTCGGTCGCTCAGAGATTCCAGACGGCCAAGGTCCCGCTCGGAGAGGCGCTGCGCATCGCCGCGGAGGTGGCGCGCGGGCTCGCCGCCGCGCATGCGGCGGGCGTCGTGCATCGGGACCTCAAGCCGGAGAACGTCATGCTGTCCAGCGAGCGCGTGGCGATCACCGATTTCGGGATCGCACGCGCGTCGGAGACGCGTAACGTCGACGCGACGTTCACGAAGGGCGGCCTCGTCGGAACGCCGGCCTACATGGCGCCCGAGCAGGTGGAAGGCGGCGCGGTCGACGGGCGCACCGACGTGTTCGCGCTGGGAGTGATGTTGTTCGAGATGCTCTCGGGTCAGCTTCCCTTCGGCGGCGACACACCCATCGCGATCGCCCTGAGCCGGTTGACCGCGAGTCCGCCCGATCTTCGCGCGCTGGGCGGCGCGCCGGAGGGAGTGGCCCGCCTCGTGGAGTCGGCGCTGGCCAGGCAGCGCGAGCAGCGTCCGGACGCCGTCGGCCTGCTCGAAGGGATCGAGGTGGCCCGAGGTCGCGCTGTGCCGGCGCATGGATTCACGCCGAACACCGTGGACCTCGTTCCCGTCGCCGGGACGACCCGCACGGTGGCCGTGCGCCCGTTCGAGTCGGATGCGGCGGGGGCCGAGCTCGCGCGTGACCTCGCGAGTGCGGTGGCGGATGGCGCGTCGGGGGTGGCGCGCATCACGGTCGTGCCGCCCGCGCTCGGTGCTTCGGGGGGCGAGGTCGCGATCGAGGGGAGCGTCCGCGTGTCGGGGGACCGCGCGCGCGTCCGCGTTCGCATCCTCGATCTCGCGCGCACGAGCCAGACGTGGGCGGCGAGCCTCGACGGCGCACTCGCGGATCCGTTCGATCTGGAGGACCGTGTCGTCGCAGCCGTGCTCGCCGCGATCCGCACGCACGTGGCGCGCTCGGCCGATGCGGGACCCGACGACCCCGAGCTGCGCGAACCATTTGCCCGCGCCCGCGCGGCGTACGACCGATTCGCGCTGCCCCACGTTCAGGAGGCGATCGGACTCTGCGAAACGATCCTCGCGAAGGCGCCCGGCGAGCCGCACACGATGGGGCTGCTCGCGGCCGCGCTCATTCGCGCGTGGGCGCAGCGCGGCGCGATGGACTCGGCGATGGCGGCGCGAGGCGAAGAGCTCGCGCTCCGGGCGATTGCTGCCGACCCGTCGCTGCCCGAGCCTTACCACGTGGTCGCGGCATTGCGGTTCTTCACCGGGGAGATGCGCACCGGCCTGCGTGCCGAGGAGGAAGCGTTGCGCCGCATGCCGCTCCACGCGGGCGCGCACTCCCAGATCGGGCGCCTGCTGTGCGCGTCTGGGCGGTTCGAGGAGGGGCTGCGCCGGCTCGAGCTCTCGTCGCGCGTCGATCCCCTCGACGTGACCACGAGCATGGAGCGCGCGCGGACGCTCGCACTGCTCGGCCAGCGGGACGTCGCGGCGGGAATCCTGGCCGACGTGAGCGTACGCGCCGGACCGATCGCGACGCTCGTCCTGGAGACGCGGCTGGCGGTCTGGTTCGGCGACGCCGCGCTCGCGGCGAATTGCGCCGAGCGCATCCGCGCGAATCGGACCGGCGCCGCCTGGGAGCAAGCGCTTCCGCTCATGGAATCGATCGTCGCCGCTCGTCCGGCCCCGGAAGCGGAGAGGATCTTCGGCGGCATCACGTCGCAGTTCGTGGCGCCGCGGCACCGCGCCATGATGTTCGCCATCGCGGCCGAGTACTTCGCCCGGATGGGGCTCGAGCCCCAGGCGCTCGGCGCCCTCGAGGAGGCGGCGCGGCTTCCGACGGTCGATCTCCTCTGGATGGATCGGTGCGAGGCGATGCGCGGGCTGCGCGAAGATCCGCGGTTCACCGCCGCCCGCGCGCTCGTCGCCGCACGGGTGGCCGATCTGTGGTCGTGACCCGGCCGCTTCGTGCGCGAGGTGGACTACTTCCCGCCCGGCGATCTGCGCGGGCGTAGCCGACCGAACAGCAGCACCAAGCCCATCCCGGCGAGGGCGGTCTCGCCCGAGGGGCCGGCGCGGGCGGCGGTCCCTGCGCAGCACCCGCCGGTCGAGCTGCGGCGTCGCGGCTCGTCGGAGTCGGTGTCCGCGTCGACGTCCGTGTCGGCGTCTGCGTCCGTGTCGACGTCCGTGTCGGCGTCTGCGTCGGAGTCGGTATCCGTGTCCGTGTCCGTGTCGGCATCGGTGTCGGCATCCGAGTCGCCTCCTCCGGCCACGAGGACGATCGTTCTCGGATCGGACGGCGGGCCATCGAAGCCCTCGTCGTCCGTCGCGAAGACGTGCCAGTACACGGTCGCCTCTTCGTCGATCATGGAGACCGCGGCCGCTTCGTCGTCGGCGTCTCGCGGGCCCGGAAGGATCGCGAGCCCGACCCGATCCGTCTGCGCCTCGTCCCGGAAGACCTCGAGCGTGTAGCCGAACGTGTCGCCGACGTAGTCGACGGGCTTCTGCCACTCGAAGCGGACGAGGCTTCCCGGCTCCGCCGAAACGCCATCGTCCGGCAAGGTGACGACGGGCGCGGTCGGCGGCACGTTACGGATCGTCACCACGGCGCGATCGGTCCCCGCGAGCGCACCGGTCTCGCCGCGCACGCGCACGTCGCGGGTGTCCGGTCCGTCGATGAGCGACGCGTCGAAGTCGACGCGATCCCCCGCGCCGTCGTCGAAGGCGCCGTCTTCGTCCAGGTCCCAGGTGAAATCGAGCACTTCGCCGCCCGGCCCCGCGCCGACGGCCACGAGCTCCACGGTCCCGCCTTCGTCCACCTCGTAGTCCGCGCCGAGGCTCACAGTGAACGGCACGATGAAGCTGCGCGCCCCGCTCCACGGTCCGACGCCGCCATCGTCGTCGCTCGCACGGACGCGCCACCAGTACGTGTCCGCCACTCCCGGCGCCTCGACGGGCATCGACACGGGATCGACCGATCCGAGTCGGTCGATCTCGCTCGCGACCACGAGCGCGCCAAATCCGGGGTCCGAGTGGATCTCGAGGCGGTACGTCACGTCCTCGGTCGGCACGTCGAGGTTCCCGCCGACCCGGAAGTCCACGAGATCGCCCGCGACCGCATTCGCGCCGTCGGCCGGCGCCAACACCGGCGGCGCGCTGGGCGGAGTGTTCGAAACGCTCACGGTCGCGTCGTCCCGCGCCCTGCGACCGTCGTCCGTCTCGATCCGGGCGGCTACCGTCACATCCACGGGGCCGTCGGCGGTCGCCGGCCCGTAAAGCACGGACACGCCGGCGCCGTCGTCGAACGCGCCGTCGTCGTCGAGGTCCCAGGAGATCGTGAAAGGCCGGCCGTCCGGGTCGGCCCCGACGGCGGTCAAGAGGACAGCTTCTCCTTCTGCCACCACGTACGGGCCGCCCGCGTCGACGGTCGGGCGCGTCCCGATCGGGAAGTAGTCCTGGATGCCGATCAGATACAGGACGATCGCCTCGTCGACGTTCGCCGGCGAGACCCAGTCCACGGTCATCATGCTCATCAGCACGTAGCCGTTGTCGAGGACGTACTCGATCATCGCGGGCAGGTCGTTGTCGGGGCTCCAGAGGATCGCGTTCCATTCGTCCGTCGTCGGGTCGGTGCCGAGCCCGACGCCGGCGGCGTCGACGAATCCCGCCGGCGACTCGACCGTGCCGTGACAGGTCGTCCCCCAGCCCGAGAAGTCGCGGTCGGCGAGCGCATCGCCCCCGAAGGTCCCGTCGATCAGCTCATGGTCCAGATCCTCGACCGTCGGAGACTCGTCCGTCGTCACGGAGACGAGATACGACAGGAACGTGGAACCGCCCGGACCGGAAGGCTCGACGTCGGTGTTGTGCGCGGCCATCGCCGCGAAGATCCCGCCGTCGCGCACGAACGTCTCGATCGCGCCGCCGTTCATGAGGTCCTGCGCGTCCGCGTCGTCGATCGTGTTCGGGCCCATGTACACGACCTCGTAGGCGGAAAGGTCGGCCGGGACGGTCGCGGGCTCCTCGACGTCGTAGAGGACGCCCTGCGCGTCGAGCGTGGCCTTGATGGTGTCCGTGTAGGTGCCGCCGAAGGGGCCGTCGATCACGAGCCAGTCGGCCCGCGCCTGCCCGGCAAACGTGACGACGAGGGCGGTGACGAGCAGGCGAGCGCGCATGTGGATGAGGATAGCCGCGATTGCACCGCGGGCTTAGAGCCCGCACTCCTCGCCGCAGTTCTCGGCCGAGCAGTCGTAGGAGGGCCTCCCCGGCGGCGCCGCCGTCCGTGCGGAAGGTCTCGCCGCAGTCGACCGGATCGTCGCATGCCTTGACGCAGGCCGCCCAGGCGCTCAGGGCCACCGAACATGTACCGTCGCCCGCGCAGGCGCCGATCTGCGCGAGGCACCCATCGCCGCCGCAGTTCTGGCAGTCGTACCAGTCGATGCAGTCGGTCCCGGTCCCGGTGTCAGTCTCCGTGCCCGTGCCCGTGTCCGTGTCCGTGCCCGTGCCCGTGCCCGAATCTGTGTCGCTGTCCGAGTCCGCATCCGTATCCGCGTCCGTATCCGCGTCGGTGTCCGCGTCCACGTCGGTGTCCGCGTCGGTATCCGCATCCCCGCCGTCCGATCCTCCCCCGCTCTCTCCGCACCCCCACATCGCGAAGCACAAGACCGCCATGCCGAGTCTCGTTCCCGTCAACCCCTCCTCGCACACGAAGTTCCCCGCGCCCATGCGGGTCGTTGCAAGCTGAGTCGCCTCGCCCGAGCGTACCATTCACGCGACTCTCGCTTGACGTCGCCCACCGAACGCGGCTACGAGTCGCCGTCGATGCCCGATCTGCACCTGCGACGCGGCCGCGTCATCGACCCGGCGGCCGGCGTCGATCGGGAAGCGGACGTGCTGATCATCGATGGCCGAATTGCAGAGGTGGGTCCTGGGCTGGCCACGCCGTCCGGGGCGGTCGCGGTCGACGCGCGCGGTCTCGTGGTCGTCCCGGGACTCATCGACCTGCACACGCACCTGCGCGAGCCGGGCGAGGAGTACAAGGAGGACGTCGCGTCCGCGTCGGCCGCAGCGGCCGCGGGTGGTTTCACCGCCCTGTGCGCGATGCCCAACACGAATCCCCCCAACGACACGCGCGCCGTGACGGACCTCATCCTCGAGCGCGCGCGATCGAACGGCGGCGTCCGCGTCTATCCGATCGGCGCGATCACGCGGGGGCTCGCGGGCGAGATCTTGACCGAGGTCGGCGAGCTCAAGGACGGCGGATGCGTCGCGCTGTCGGACGACGGCCGCCCCGTGATGAATGCGCGCATCATGCGCCGCGCCCTCGAGTACGGCCGCACCTTCGGCTTGCCCGTCATCCAGCATGCGGAGGACCTGAACCTGTCCGACGGTGCTTCCATGAACGAGGGCGCCGCCGCGACGCGCGCGGGCCTGCGTGGGTCGCCCCCCGAGGCGGAAGATGTGATGGTGGGCCGCGACCTCGATCTCGTGGCCTTGACGGGCGCGCGCTACCACGTCGCGCACGTGTCGACCGCGCGGAGCATCGATCGGATCCGCGTTGCGAAGAAGCAGGGGCTGCCGGTGACCTGCGAGGTCACGCCGCACCACCTCGCGCTGAGCGACGAGGCGTGCCTTTCGTACGACACCGCGATGAAGGTCAACCCGCCGCTGCGAGCCGCCCGGGACGTCACCGCGCTTCTCGCCGCGCTCGTCGACGGAACGGTCGACGCGATCGCAACCGATCATGCACCGCAGACGAGCCTCGAGAAGGAGCTGGAGTTCGATCACGCGGCCTTCGGGATGATCGGCCTCGAGACGGCCCTCGGTATCGCGCTCGGCCTCGTCGCGAAGAGCCACCTGTCGCTGACGGACGCGATCCGACTCCTCACCGCGGGTCCCGCGCGGGTCCTGTCGCTGCCGGGCGGGAGCCTCGCGCCGGGCGCCGCCGCCGACGTGACCTGCATCGATCTCGAACGTGGCTGGACGGTGGACCCCGCCCTTCTGCGGTCCAAGAGCCGGAACACTCCGTTCGCGGGCTGGAAGATGAAGGGGCGAGCGGTCCTGACGGTCGTCGGCGGGCGAGTCCTGCACGACGAGGTCGGTGTGGGGGCCCGATGACCACGCCGACCGCGCCCGTCCCGCGCCGCAGGCAGAAGCTCGAAGGCCTCGTCCGAACGCGCGTCGTCATGGACGAGACGGCGCTCGCACAGGCGCTGCGCCGGATCGCCGACCAGATCCTCGCCCGGAACCCGGACCCCGCGGGCCTCATGCTCGTCGGCATCCGGACCTGCGGCGTGTTCCTCGCCAGGCGCCTGCGGCAGATGCTGCGCGACACGACCAAGGTCGACGTCCCGCTCGGGGCGATCGACATCACACTCTACCGCGACGATGTCTTCGTGGGCCTGCCGCGGCCGGAGGTCGGGTCGACGAGCTTGCCGGGCACGATCGACGGCAGGACGGTCGTCCTGGTGGACGACGTGCTCTTCACGGGTCGCACGATCCGATCGGCGCTCGACGCCCTGATCGACTACGGCCGCCCCCGGTGCGTGCAGCTCGCCGTGCTCGTGGACCGCGGGCGGCGCGAGCTCCCGATCCACGCCGACTACATCGGAACACAGCTGCCGACGACGGCGGACGAGTCCGTCCGCGTGTCCCTCTCCGAGGAAGGCGAGGAGGACGGGGTGGGGCTCTACGAGAAGGCTCCGGGATGACGGTCACGTTCGCGCATCGTCACCTCCTCGGTATCGAGGGCCTCTCCAAGGGGGACATCGTCACGATCCTCGATCTCGCGGAGCACATGTCCGAGATTTCGCTGCGGCCCATCAAGCGGGTCCCGACGCTGCGGGGCAAGACGGTGCTGCAGGTCTTCTCCGAACCCTCGACGCGCACGCGGACGTCGTTCGAGATCGCGGGCAAGCGACTGTCGGCGGACGTGGTCAGCGTCTCCGATTCGGGATCGTCTGCCCAGAAGGGGGAGACGCTGCTCGACACCGCGAGGAACCTCGACGCGATGAAGCCGGACGTGATCGTGCTGCGGCACGCGTCGTCGGGCGCGCCCCATTTCGTCGCGCGGTACGTCGAGGCGGCGGTCGTCAACGCCGGCGATGGCATGCACGAGCACCCCACACAGGCGCTGCTCGACTGCGCGACGATCCGCCGGCACAAGGGCCGCATCGAGGGCCTGACCGTCGCGATCCTGGGCGACGTGGCACACAGCCGCGTGGCCCGCTCCAACCTCCACGCACTCGGGAAGCTCGGCGCCCACGTACGCCTTGCCGGCCCGCGCACGCTGCTCCCGCTCGGGGTCGAGACGCTTGGCGCAGAAGTCTTCGATCGCGTCGAGCCGGCCCTCGAAGGCGCGGACGTGGTGATGGTCCTGCGCCTGCAGAAGGAGCGGATGACCGCGGGACTCTTGCCCGGAACCCGCGAGTACTCGCGCTACTTCGGCCTGAACCCGCGCCGCCTGAAGCTCGCGAAGCCCGACGCGATCGTCATGCACCCGGGCCCGATGAACCGCGGCGTCGAGATCGAGCCGGAGGTGGCGGACGGGAGTCGCTCGGTCATCCTCGATCAGGTGACCTGGGGCGTGGCCGTCCGAATGGCAGTGCTCTACCTGCTCGCCGGCCCAGCGCCGGAGGACGCAGCCTAGTCAGGTCCCGACATTCCCGCGTGCACGCGGTTCGGGATGTCGAGGATCGCGGTCAAGAGGGCCATCCGCGTGGGAACGCCGTTGGCCGATTGCACGAAGTAGCGAGCGCGTGGGTCTCCGTCCACGCTCTCGGCGACCTCGTCGACCCTGGGGAGCGGGTGGAGGATCCGCAGGTGGTCGCTGGCGTGATCCAGGTCCTCCCGGGTCAGCCGGTAGGCGTTCTTCACCTTCTCGTAGACCTCGATGTCGTGGAAGCGTTCCTTCTGGACGCGGGTCATGTACAGGACGTCGAGCTGGGCGAGAACCTTTCGCAGGTCCGGCTCCACGCGGACCGCATCTGCCGCGCGCGGGATCTTCTGCAGCACTTCCTTGGGGATGGCGAGCTCCTCCGGGGAGATCGCTACGATGTCGCAACCGAACGCCACCAGCAGCCGGAGCAAAGAGTGGATGGTCCGTCCGTTGACGAGGTCCCCGCACAGGCCCACGCGCAGCCCCTTGAGCGTCCCGAACGCCTCCCGGATCGTGAAGAGGTCGAGCAGCGCCTGCGTGGGGTGCTCCCCGGCGCCGTCGCCCGCGTTGATCACGGGAACCGTGGCGCTCGACGCGAGGCGCCGCGCGGCCCCGAGCTCGGGGTGACGGATGATCACGACGTCCGCATAGGACGAGACCATCCGCCCCATGTCCTCGAGCGTCTCGCCCTTCTTCGCCGAGGTGTCGTTCGCTGCATTGGCGACGGACATCACCTTGATGCCGAGATGGTGAGCCGCCGATTCGAACGACAGCCGCGTCCGCGTCGAAGGCTCGAAGAACAGCGTCAGCGCCGAGAACCGATTCTTCGTGCCGATGTCGATCTTCTGCTCGATGCACTTCTTGTACTCGGCCGCGAGATCGAGAAGCGGGTTCACCTTCTCGAGGCTCCAGCCGATCGTCGACAGGACGCTGGACTGATACCAACCTTCCATCGGATCCTCCTCCCCTCTACTCCGCGTTTCCACGCGACTTCGGGCGGTGACTGTCAATCAGACGATCCAGATCCGCCTTGGTCTGGACCGATCGCGCCTCAGCGGCGATCCGCCGGCAGGCTTCGTAGGCGGTCTTCACGCGGCTCGCGTCCCGCTCGAGCCGCCCGCGATGCGCCGCGCACGACGCGCGGAGGTTCGCGAGCATCGGACGCACCGCATCGGCGCCCGTGCCGCCCTGCGACCGGTACGAGAGCATGACCTGTTTCGGATCGAGCGCCTGCTCGACCTCTTCGCGCGTGGCGTCGATCCCGTTCGCCTTCAGGTGGTCGTGGGCGGCCGCGACGTTCGAGAGGTTCTCGCCGCGACGAACCAGATCGCCGACGAGGCTCCCGACGACGTGGTGCGCTTGCCGGAAGGGCACGCCGTGGCGCCGGACGAGATAGTTCGCGAGCTCCGTGGCCGTCGCGAAGTTGCCGAAGGTCAGCTCCGCCATCCGCTTCTTGTCGATCGTCGTCGACCGGATCAGCGCCGGGACGATCTCGGCCGCGCGGTTGATGAGGTCGAGCGACTGGACGAGGATCTCCTTCTCCTCGTGGAAGTCGCGGTTGTAGCCGGACGGGAGCCCCTTCATCATCGTGAGGCCCGCCACGAGCAGTCCGTTCATCCGGCCGGCGCGCCCGCGCAGGAGCTCGAGCGACCCCGGGTTCTTCTTCTGCGGCATCATCGACGAGCCCATCGCGAACCCGTCGTCGAGCACGAGCGTCTTGAACTCGTAGGAAGACCAGAAGATGAACTCCTCGGCGAGCCGGCTGAACGTCGTCGCCAGGATCGCGTTCGCTGAGAGCACCTCGAGCATGAAGTCGCGCGACGAGGTGGCGTCGAGGCCGTGCTCGTGGATCCTCTGGAATCCAAGCAGGTCCGTCGTCAGTTGCCGATCGATCGGAAAGGAGGTTCCCGCGATCGCGCCGGTCCCGAGCGGGTTCTCGTCCGTCCGGTCGTAGGCCGCCTCGATGCGCTCGAGGTCCCGAAGGAAGATCGCCGCGTAGTGGGAGAGCCAGAACGCGATCGAGATCGGCTGGGCGTGCTGGACGTGCGTGTAGCCGACCATCACGTCCTCGGTCGTCTCCTCTGCTCTCGCGAGGAGCGTCTCGATGGCCGGCAACAGCTTCTCGCGAAGCTCCAGGAGACGGCCGCGCGTGTACATCTTCGAGTCGAGCGGCACCTGATCGTTGCGGGATCGGCAGGTGTGCATCTTGCCGCCGACGTCGATCCCGATCGCCTCGATCAGGCGCCCCTCTACGTTCATCTGGGCATCCTCGCGGGCGATGTCGAGCTTCCACTTGCCGGCCGTCCAGTCGTCCTGGAACTCGAGGAGCTTGCCGAGGATGGCAGCCGCGTCCGTGGCCGGGATGATCCCTTGACGGCCGAGCATGGAGACGTGCGCCTGGCTCCCCCATAGGTCCAGCGCCACCAGGCGGGTGTCGACGGTGACGGACTCGCTCCACTCGATGATCGACTGGTCTACTTCCTTGGAGAACCTGCCGCCCCAGAGCTTCGCCGACATTCCTATCTCCTCGAGGTGGACGTCTGGGCGGCGGTCGGTGCTGGATCGGGACTGGCGACGACGATCGGGACGAGGTACCGGCTCCAGGCCTTCACCTTCAGATCCTCGAGCCGGTGCCGGCTCATGGCACGCACGATCTTCCGCGCGAGCCACAGGTCCGTGACGAGCGGGATCTCGAGGTCGATGGCTGCGCGTCGGATCCGGATCCCGTCCGGGCGTCCCTGGTCGTCGTAGTCGCGCGGGACGTTGATCACGAAGTCTATTTTTCCCTCGCGCATCGCGTCGACGGCCTTCGGCCAGTTCCCTCCGTCGTCGGTCTTGTCGAGCGTTTCGTGCGGGAGGCCTTCCGCCGCGAGCATCTCCGCCGTACCGGGCGTCGCGTACAGGCGCAGCCCCTGCCGGACGAGCGCACGCGCCTCGTCGGCGAACCGGTACTTGTCGCCGACCGGCCCGAGCGACAGGAGGACGCCCTGTTTCGGGTAGTGGAACCCGGTCGCGATCACCGCCTTGAGCAGCGCCTCCTCGGCGTCGTCCCCGAAGCAGGCGACCTCGCCCGTCGACGCCATCTCGACCCCCAGGATGGGGTCCGCGCCCGAGAGCCGCCGGAACGAGAACATCGGCGCCTTGACCGCCACGTAGTCGAGCTCGAGCGGGTTGCGCCGACGATCGGGGGCCGCCTTGCGTGCCCCGAGCATGAGCCGCGTCGCCTCGCTGATGAAATTCACGCCGAGGACCTTCGAGACGAACGGAAAGCTGCGCGACGCGCGCAGGTTGCACTCGATGACCTTGACCTCGTTGTGGCGCGACAGCATCTGGACGTTGAACGGCCCCGTCACCTGGAGCTCCCGTGCGAGCTTCGCGCCGATCCTGCGGACCCGGTGGATGGTCTCGAGGTACAGCTGCTGCGGCGGCAGGATGAGAGTCGCGTCGCCCGAGTGGACGCCGGCGTCCTCGACGTGCTCGCTGACCGCCCACAGGACGATCTCGCCTTGGTCGGCCACGGCGTCGAACTCGATCTCGCGCGCATGCCGCTCGAACTTGGACACGACCACCGGATGCTCCGGGGACACGTCCGTCGCGCGTCCGAGGTAGTCCTTCAGCTCCGGGGCGCTGTGCGCGACACGCATCGCAGCGCCGGAGAGCACGTACGAGGGGCGCACGAGCACGGGGAAGCCGCCGAGCGACTCGACCACGTCGTCCATGTTTTCCAGCGCAGTGGCCTCGGTCCAGCGCGGCTGGTCGACGCCGATCTCGTCGCACAGGGCGGAGAACTTCCCACGGTCCTCTGCGCGGTCCACGGACTCCGGCGAGGTGCCCAGGATCCGGACGCCCGCCTTGTGGAGCTTGAGCGCGAGGTTGTTCGGCGTCTGCCCGCCCATCGACACGAAGACCCCGTCGGGCTTCTCGTGGTCGCAGATCTCCAGCACCGTCTCGAGCGAGATCTCGTCGAAGATCAGCCGGTCGCAGATGTCGTAGTCGGTCGAGACCGTCTCGGGATTGCAGTTGAGCAGGATCGTCTCGTACCCCAGCTTGCGCGCCTCGATCACGGCGTTGACGCAGCACCAGTCGAACTCGACGCTGGACCCGATGCGGTAGCAGCCGGACCCCAGGACGAGCACCTTCTTGCGTTCCGAGGGCGCGAGGTCGTGCGTGTCGCCCGCGTAGGTCAGGTAGAGATAGTTCGTTTCGGCAGGGTATTCGGCCGCGAGGGTGTCGATCTGGGCGACGTGGGGGCGCACGCCCCGCGCGTGCCTGCACGCCCGGACCTCGGCTGCCGTGCCGCCCACGACGGCGGCGATCGAGCGGTCCGAGAATCCCGCGCGCTTCGCCGCGCGCATCGTGTCCCGGTCCACGGCGGCCGCCCCGGCCGAAGACGAGAGCGTCTTTCGAATCTCCATCGTGCGCTCGATCTCCGCGAGGAAGAAACGGTCGATCGAGGTCAGCGACTCGATCTCGTCGATCCCAATCCCTTCGACGAACGCGCGGGCCACCGCGAAGATCCTCCGCGGGGAAGGCCGCGCGAGCTCCGCCCGCAGGTCCGGAAAATCGAACGCCATCGGGTCGAGCCCGTCCGCCCCGACCTCGAGCATCCGAAGGGCCTTCTGCAGCACCTCCGGGAACGAGCGGCCGATCGCCATCACCTCCCCGACGGACTTCATCTCCGTCCCGATCCGGCGATCGACGCCCACGAACTTCTCGAAGTCCCACCTGGGGATCTTGCAGACGATGTAGTCGAGCGCCGGCTCGAAGAAGGCGGTGGTCGTGCGCGTGATCGAGTTCGCGAGCTGCGGGAGCGTGTACCCGAGTGCGATCTTCGCGGCGACGTACGCGAGCGGATAGCCCGTCGCCTTGGAGGCGAGCGCCGACGACCGCGAGAGCCTCGGGTTGACCTCGATGACCCGGTAGTCCCTCGACTTCGGGTCGAGGGCGTACTGGATGTTGCACTCGCCGACGATGCCCAGATGGCGGATGACCTGCAGGGCGACGTCGCGGAGGAGCTGGTACTCCTGATCGTCGAGAGTCTGCGAGGGCGCGACCACGATGGACTCGCCCGTGTGGATCCCCATCGGGTCCACGTTCTCCATGTTGCACACGGTGACGCAGTTGTCTTGCCCGTCGCGGACGACCTCGTACTCGATCTCCTTCCAGCCCGAGAGGCATTCCTCGACGAGAACCTGGGCGGATCCGGCGAAGGCGCGTTCGACTGCGGGCCCCAGCTCGCTTTCCTCGCGAACGATCGCCGAGCCCTTGCCCCCGAGGGAGAAGCCGGCGCGCAGGATGAGGGGCAGCCCGATCTCCTTCGCTGCAGCGAGCGCCTCCATGTGGCTCCCCGTCGCGCGGCTGCGCGCGACCTTGACGCCGATTTCGCCGAGCTTCTCGTTGAAGAGTTTTCGGTCCTCCGCGTTGCGGATCGCCGCCACCTGGGTGCCGAGCACGCGCACGCCGTGCTTCTCGAGGACGCCCGCATCCGCGAGCGCGAGCCCGCAGTTGAGCGCCGTCTGGCCTCCGAAGCCGAGGAGGAGCGCGTCGATCCGCTCCTCGACGATGACTTTCTCGACGAAGTACGGGTCGACCGGGAGGAAGTAGATGGCGTTCGCGAACTCCTCGGACGTCTGGATCGTCGCGATGTTCGCGTTCATCAGGACGGTGTAGACGCCCTCCTCGCGCAGCGCCTTGAGCGCCTGCGATCCCGAGTAGTCGAACTCCCCGGCCTGGCCGATCTGCAGCGCCCCCGAACCGAGGACGAGCGCTCGACTAGCTCGCGTGGGCCGAAAGCCTCGGCCGATCGTCCTCATGGTGACGCACCCTTCTCATTTCCCCGACCATCCGGATGAAGTCGTCGAAGAGGAACGCCGTGTCGCGGGGACCGGCGGCCGCCTCGGGGTGGAACTGGACCGACCGGAAGGGACGGAACCGATGGCGGATCCCCTCGTTCGTCCCGTCGTTGAGGTTCGCGAACCACGGCTCCCAGTCCGCGGGGAGCGACGCGTCGTCGATCGCGTAGCCGTGATTCTGGCTGGTCACGTACGCGCGGCTCGTGACGAGGTCCAGGACGGGCTGGTTCTGCGAGCGATGCCCGTACTTGAGCTTGTAGCTCTTCGCCCCCGCTGCGAGGGACAGCAGCTGGTGGCCCAGGCAGATGCCGAAAGTGGGCAAGCCCCGCGCGAGGATCGTTCGCACCCGCTCGACCAGACCGCCGAGGTCCGACGGATCTCCCGGCCCGTTCGTGAGCATCACGCCGTCCACCTCGTCGAGCAGCGGCTCCCAGAGCGCGCCGAAGGGAGCCCGGATCACGGAGGCGCCGCGCTTCTGGAGCGAGCGGACGATGGTCTCCTTCGTGCCGGTGTCGATGACGAGTACCTTCAGGTCTCCGCCCGGATAGCGCTCGATCTGACGGGGGGACACGAGGTCGACGACGGTCTTCATGTCGACCACGTCCGCGCGCTTCTTCGCGGCCTCGAGGTCGCGGGCGTCTCCGACGAGCCAGCCCTGCATCGTTCCGTGCTCACGCAGCCGCCGCGTCAGCGTCCGCGTGTCGACCCCTTCGATCGCCGGGATGCCCTCCGACGAGAGCCAGTCTCCGAGGCTGCGGACCGAGGCGTGATGGCTCGGCCGGGAGGAGTAGTGCGTGACGACGAGCCCCTGGACCTGGATGCGGCGCGACTCGAAGGGTCCCTCGGGCACGCCGTAGTTCCCCTGGAGGGGATAGGTCAGGACCAGGATCTGTCCGCGATACGACGGGTCCGTGAGGGTCTCGACGTAGCCGGTCAGGCCCGTGTTGAAGACGACCTCGCCCTCGACCTCGCGGTCCGCCCCGAATGGCGCTCCCCGGTAGACGTTACCGTCCGACAGTACGAGATCCATCGAGGTGGCCACTCCGGTGAAGTCAGATTGTTCCGTCCAAACGGTAACTCAGATCTGTCTAGATCTTGTTTCTATACTGTTCCGTTAGTGTTTCCTCTAGCGTCGATCCGGCATTGCTGTCAAGCGCGATCTTTCAGCCCTGGGCTGGAACCGAGCGGTGGGAGAATTGAGGATTCAGGCAGCGGGCGACGCGCCGGGAAGGGACGCGGCGACGAGCGTCGCGAGCCCGCGAAGCATGTCGATCCGTTCGCTCGACACGGCCGAGCGGAAGAAGCATGCGAGCACACCGTGCAGCTTTCCCCGTTCCAGGAGGGGGACGATGGAGGCGGCGACGATGCGCTCGCGCGTCACCCATTCCTGGTCGAAGTGTGGATCGCCCGCGATGCCGTTCTTGATGAAGGCCTGCCCGGTCTTGACGACGACGGCGATCTTGTACGGGTACGAGTCCGGATCGATCCGAGCGCGCGAGCTTTTCGCAACCTCGCGGGAGAGTCCTGCGCTCGCACGCAGCCCCAGCGTCCGGCCGTCCGCCTCGAACGTCCAGATGCGGGCGAGGGCGGCCTGCAGGTAGCTCACGGCAAAGGCGACCGCCGTCTCTTGAACCTGGTCGATGGCGAGTCCGGAGAGGAGCCTGCGCGCCGTGTCCAGCATCGTTCGGGACGTACCGGGGCTCACCCCCGGTTCCTCGAGGAGCACCCGCGCCCGCAGATCCCGGAGCGAAGCCACGACGAGCGCGTCGGTCCCACCGGGAAACGTCAAGGTCAGCTCCACCTCGACCTCGGTTCCGTCGCGACGCAGGGCAGGCACACGGACGGCACGGCCTTCCAGACGGGACGTCCCCGACGACAAGTACTTCTCGAAGCCCGCGAGATGCTTCGCGTGCATTCTTTGCGGCATCAGGGATGTGAGCGGAGCCCCGGCAAGGTCCGCCGCACGCCAGCCCAGGAGCCCCTCCACAGCCGCGTTCGCGTAGCGGATCCGGCCTTCGCGATCCGCGGCGACGACCGAGTCCGGGAACGTGTCGAGCAGCCTCTGCATGTCCACGCCGAGGAAGGGCATCGGTGTCGCCTCCCGGGCGTCGACCTCGGGCGCATCTGCGAGAAGCGCACGCCTCCCCGAGGCGGCAATCTCCCCGATCGACCTTCCCGTCGCCATGAGGTCGCGCACGCGCAGCAGGATGCGCACGTCGTCCCGGGTGTAGAGGCGGGTTCCGCCGCCGCTGCGGCCGGGCTCGAGGAACCCGTGCCGCTGCTCCCAGGCGCGCAGGAGGGCCGGGGAGAAACCCGTGATCCGGGACACAGTCCGAGTACGAAATACCTCGCTCTTGGCGGTCTTGGGAGGCACCGGGTAGCCCGCAAAGGGTAGCGCGAATCCGGGGCGAGGCTGAACGGAATCAGCGATACGCGAACAGCAGGTCGGAGACGTGCACGGCGCCCCGGTCGACGACAAGATGCTGGAAGCTCCGCGCGAAGTTCTGATCCGTCGCGCCGACGTCGCCGACGTGCGCCGCGAACTGCCGGAAGAGGTAATGCGACAGTTCGCCGGCGAGGAGCTGCCCGTCCCGAGGATTGCTGTCCGCTTCGCCGGAGATGCCCATGCGAAGGAAGTGCGAGAGGTACCCGCCGGCCTGGAACTGCCCCGCGACCGCCGATGTGAGATCCTCCTCCGACGAGAACATCCCCATTCGGCCCTGGGCCGAGATCACGTCCTTGGCGAAGCCGCCGCTGAAGCACGAGTCCAGCGAGATGAGGCTCACGCGGCCCCGGATGCCGGCATACATCCGCGCCATCTCGTCGTCGACGATCTCGCCGTCCTGCAGGACGATCGTCTCGTCCTTCTGATCGAGCTCGTTGCGATCCGTTCCCGCCGCTATCTGGTTCCCGTGGCCGGAGAAGAAGAAGAGAAACGTGTCGCCCGGACCGACCTGCGCCGTCATCGCTGCGAACGCCTGCCGGATCGCCGCCGTCGTGACTTGCCCGTCGGTCAACACGATCTGCTGCCCTTCGGTCATCAGGCCCGTCTCGCGCAGGGTCTCCGCGAGCTTGCGCGCGTCGTTCGCGCACTCGGGCAGATCGCTCTGCGTGGCGTAGTCGGTGATTCCCGCGAAGATCCCGAAGGTACGTCCGCCCGCGACGCCCGGTTCCGCGACGACGCGTCCGCCGCGGGTCTGGGGCGTTCGCCGGTCGATCGTGAGGCGGTACTCGCCCGACTCGCCCGCCCGGTACGAGGTCACCATGAGCGTGTACGCCCCGGCTTCGGTCAGTGCGACGTCGAGCCCCGCGTCGCGGGTCTGCGGGGTCATGTCGTCGTTGTCGTCCTGCCGCCCGGAGGGCGATTTCAGGATCACGTACGGGTCGAACGCCGAGGACGTGAGCCGCACGCGGACCATCTGACCGACGGTCCCGTCGATCGTGAAGCGGTCGACGAACTCCCCCGACGACAGCGCCGCGTCTCCGGCGGCGAGGGTGCCAGCGATCGGTCGGTCGCTCGCCGGCGTCGGCGCTGGCGTGGGCCCGCCTCCCGCCGGCGGTGTCGTGCCGCCCGACGCGCCACGGATCACACGGACCTCGTAGGTGCCCATCTCGCCCGGCCTGTAGGACGTGACGACGACGGTGTGCGCGCCGCCCGTTTGCGCGACGAGATCCACGGCCGAGTTCGTGTTGCCCTGGACCACGTCGTCGTTCTCCATCGGTCGGCCCGACGGCGGTTCGACGCGCAGCACCGTGTCGAACTGGCTCGACGACAGTTCTATGCGCGCTTGCTCGCCGATCCGCAGCGCCACGGAGTGCCGGTCCGTCCTGCGCCCGGCCGGGTCCGGGGCGTCCGACGCCTCGAGCGCCCCGCGGATCGCATCCCCTCCGGCGGGCGGCGGGGTCGGCGTCGGCGGGGGCGCGACGGTCGCACCCGCGCCTCCCACCGTCAGGACGTAGGCGCCGCGCTCCCCCGCCTGGTAGCTCGTGGCGACCACCGTGTGCAGACCCGCTTCCGTCACCGCATACTCGAGCCCGGCGTCGCGCACCCCCTGGGAGACGTCGTCGTTGTCCTGCTGTCGCCCCGACGGCGCGCGCACGATCACGTACGGATCGAACGCAGCCGAGGTCAACCGGACCGACACCCGCTGCCCCGGCGTCCACTGGAACGTGTAGCTGTCGGTGAGCTCCCCGGAGGAGAGGGTCGGATCGCCCGGCGCCAGTTCGCCGCGTCGCTCGGCTTCGGCGTCCGCGACCTGGGCCACTGGAACCGGAGCCGCCGCGCCCGGCCCGGGTTCCACCTTGAGCACGTAGTCGCCGGTCTCGCCCGCCTGGTACGAAGTCACCAGCACCTGGTAGACGCCGACTTCGGGCAACGCTTCGACGACCTGCGCGTTGCGCGTCCCGTTCGAGTCGTCGTTCTCGAAGCGCCGGCCCGACGGCGCGAGGATCAGAAGGTAGGGATCGAACGCCGACGACTGCAGGTCGATCGAATAGGCCTCGCCGACGGCACTCGTCGTGAGCGAGTAGCGATCGACCGTCTCCCCCGTCTCCAGCCGAGTGTCGGCCAAGTCGAGCCGGCCGGAGGTCGTCGAGCGCACGGTCACGGGAGGCCCGGGGGCGACGTTGCCCGCCGCCGCGCGATGGTGGACCGATGCGATCTGCGTCGGCGCCGCGCCCGTCGATGGACGGACGCCGACCGTGTACTGCCCGACGCCGCCCGGCGCGGGCGCCACGACCTGCACGCGGAAGGCGCCCATCTGTGCGAGCGACAGGGTTGCGCGCGCACCGGATCCCTCGGGCGCGGCGGAAAGCCCCTGCCCGGCGGGGGTCGATACGAACAGGAGCGGGGCGAACCCCGCGCCCTGGACGACGACGTCCACGTTCTGGGCGACGCCTCCCGCGAGCAGGTAGTTGTCGACGAGCTGGCCCGAGGGAAGCCTTGCGTCCCCCGGCGCGAACGTCCCCGCGCTGTCTGCCCCGATGCGAAGCTCCTGCCACGCGGGAGTGACCGCGACGCCCGCGGCGGGGGGCGCGGCCGTCTGCGCCCCGGTGATCATCAGGCGATACGCCCCGAGCATCGCAGGACCCGGCGCCGTCACCGTCACCTTCATCGGCCCGGAGATCGCGGGGACGACCTGGACCTGCGCGACGGCGCGATTCCCCTGGAAGTCGTCGTTGGAGATCGGCACGCCGCCGGGCGGCTGGACGAAGAGCACCGTGTCGACCGCCGCGGATGTGACCGTCACGGTGAGCGCTTGCCCCGCCGTGACCAGCACGTCGTAGGCGTCGGCGACCGCGCCACTGGACATGGGAGTGTCCCCCGCACGCAGCTCGCCCTGTACGTCGAGGAGGAGCCCCGTCGGCGCGGCGAACACGTGCCCTCCAGTCGGCGCGGCCGACTTTTCCCCGCCGCCGCAGGAGAGGGAGAGGACCGCCGCTACCCAGATGAGCCGTGCCATGCGGGCCATGGTACGGAATCGGGCGCGGCTCGTGTACCGTTCCCTGCAGATGCGGCGGGTTCTGGCGGCGGTCCTCCTGACGGCGTGCCACTCGCACGTGCAGCTTCAGGCACCCGAACCGGCCGCGCCCCCGGAGCAACGCATCGCCGCGTACTCGAAGATGCGCTCCATCTCGTACCACCAGACCGATCACTACCAGGTCGGAGCATGGGGCCAGACGACCCACATGGGACGTACGACCGACTACATGCAGCTCGCCGATGGGTCGCGTGTGTACTACCCCGAGGACATCCTGACCGTGGTCCCTCCCGGCTCGCCTCCCGCGGTCGCCGCGTCGCAGAGCGAATCGGACCGATCGAGCGCGAACTCCATCGCGACCGCCGCGTTCATCGGCATCGGCGTGGGCACCGTCGTGATGCTGTACCCGCTCCTCACCTACGACGCCGCCGGATCGGGCGACATCGACCTGACGCCGGTCCTGCTCGGCGGCGGGATCCTCATCGGCGCGGCGATCCTCGCGCTGGTCCAGCTCCCGTATCGGACCGGCGCTGCGGACGAGGCAGCGACCGCGTTCGAGACCTACGACGCGGGCTTGCGCCAGCGTCTCGCCCTCTGCGACGCAGGAGGGGGACGGATCGGACCGTGCGGCGATGCATCGCAGCCGCCGCCCATCGTTTCGCCCGGGCCGTCGCCCGGCCCGTCCCCCGGTCCAACCTGCACGCCACCCTGCCGCGACGGCTTCGCCTGCGTCTCCGGTCGGTGCGTCTCCGGGTGCAACCCGCCCTGCCCCGCCGGAGCGCAGTGCGCGGGCGCCGGCGCGACCTTCACCTGCCGGTGATCCCGAGCTCCTGGGCGAGGCGGCGCGCGTCGGGATAGCCGGGATCCACCGCGATCGCGTCCTGGGCGCAGCGCAGCGCGAACGGACGGCCGGCCCGGCCCTTCGCGAGGGCGATGCGGCCGAGCAGCACGAGCGACCGCGCGCGCGTCGCGGCCGGAGCGCCCGCAAGCGCGGCGAAGGCCTTGTCGGCCCAGCGCCTCGCGCCCGGATGATCGCCCTCCGCGACGAGCAGCTCGCCCATCCCGATTGTCGCTTCCAGGTGATCCTCGTCGACCTCGAGCGCGCCTCGCAGATCCTCCCGTGCGCCGGCCCGGTCGCCGGCCAGGGTCCGCGCCTGCGCGCGAACGGAAAGCACCGTCGCCGAGCGCCCCGCTGCGACGAGCGGGTCCAGGAGCGAAAGGGCCGCAGCCCCGTCGCCGCGCACGACCGCGATGCGCGCGCGGAAGAGCCGCACCTGCGCCGAATCGCCCGCGCCATCCGCGAAGCGTGCAGCCGCGTCGGGGTCGCCATCCCCGAGTGCGGCCGTCGCGGCACACAGGGACGACTCCTCCCGCTTCCTTCCGACTTCGATCGCGCGCTCGCACAGCGCGCGGGCCTCGGCGTGGCGGCCGCGGCGGTCCTCTATCTCGCCGCCGGCGAGAAGCGCCTCGACGAGATCCGGATTCGTGCGGTGGGCGTCGGCGTACGCGGCCAGCGCGCCGTCCAGGTTTCCCGCGGCGCGCAGGGCATGGCCGCGCAGGAAGTGGGCGTCGTCGTCCGACCGGTCCGCTGCGATCAGGGCGTCGGACCTGCGCAGGGACGCCTCGGGCTCGTCGGCGTGGAGCAGGACGTCCGCCATCGCGTGAAGCACGCGGCGATCGGCGGGATGCTCCGTCTCGATCTGCCCGGTCAGCCTCTGCGCCTCGAGTGCGTCGCCGCTGCGCGCCCGCGCGCGCAGTTCGAGCAGCTTCGCTTCGAGATCGGCCGGGCTCGACTGCAGGATCGCACGGGCGACCGGGATGGCATCCGCCGCGCGGGCCGAGTCGATCAGCGCCCGCGCGCGCAGGAGCGAAGCGGAGCGGTCCGAGGCGTCCAGCCCTTCGAGCGCTGCGAGCGCGCGTGTGGGATCGCGGCGCTCGAGATGCACTTTCGCCAGCAACAGGAGGCCGCGTGGCTGGCGGGGAGCCAGCTCGAAGGCTCGACCAGCTGCACGCTCTGCCGCCGCCGGATGGCCAGCCGCGAGGACGCGCGCGGCTGCGAGGCGCAGCGCCATTGGATCGGTGCAGGCAGCGACGTCCACGGCTTCGCCCGTCGAGACGGCGCGCAGCAGGCGACCGTTCGGCCCGAGCTCGGCTTGCGGGGGAGGTGTGCCGTCCAGGACGACCGCGCGAACCGCCGCCGCGAGGCCTGAGTCCGCGAGCCCGTCCGCCGCCGCTCGCGCTCCGGCCGCGTCCTCCACTTCGGCCAGTCGAAGGACGAGCCCGACCTTCGCGGCGACGAGCGCATCGGCCCCCTCGGCTGCGCGGCGGAAGAGTTCGGTCGTCGCCGGGTCTTCCTTCCTCTCCGCCGCGAGCGCGGCGAGCCAGCGCGCGCGCGGGTCGCTCCCGCGCAGCGTTGGGTTCGGGTCGCGCCCCTTCGCGATCGCGAGCGCCGCCCGCGCGAGATCGAGGTCCGGGCCGGGGGCGGCGGCTGCGACGGCGGCCTCGACGGAAGCGAGGTCGCCTTCTCCGATCTGCAGCCAGCGAACAGCCTGCACCCACGCGAGCGTGCCACCTGCCTCGGATGCGCCCTTCGAGATCGCGCGCACCAGCTTGCGCTCGGCGCTCCGGAGCGCGGCCGCGTCGGCGTTCGTCGTTCCGCGCGCGGCCAGCTCCCGCGCTTGCACCACCAGGGCCTCGGCGCGGCGGGCGCGGCTGAAGCGGACGCCCCCGTACGTCGCGCCCGCGCCCAGGAGCGCGGCGAGACCGAAGAGGAGGATGCGGCCCGTGCGGCGCGGGCGGGGCGCGGCAGCAAGCGCGATCGCGACCGGGGCGACCGCGGAAAGCTCGGGCGGCACGGGGAACTCGGGTGGTGCCGCCGCGGGCGCCGCGGGATCCGGCGCCGCGAGCGCCGTCGCGAGCGCGATCTCCTCCTTGGTCTCGATGCGGAAGGGCCGGGTGTCGTCCGGCTCTTCTTCACGGTCGACACGGTCGACACGGTCGGTTTCGACGGTGGGCTCGGTGGAGAAGATCGGCGCGGGCGGCGGCTTCGACCGGCGCAGCGGCGGCGGCGCGGCAAGGGGCGCCGGCGATGGAGCGGCAGGTGAAGGAGGCTCGGCCGCGGGCGGCTGAGCCTCTTCTGCCCTGCCGGACATCCGAGCCTCGACGCCGCGCACGATCTCGTCGTCCTTGCCGAGGCGCAGCGCCTTCTTGAGGAGCGCGCCGCTCTTCTCGGTCTCTCCTCCGGCGCGAAGCACCTCCGCGAGCACGGCGAGCACCCGCGGGGCCTCTCGGTCGTCCTTGAGCGCGCCGACGAGGATCGCCTGTGCCTGCTTCGCGTCGCCCCTGGCGAAGATCGCGCGTCCGAGCGCGGCGCGACCCGGGATGCTCTTCGGTTCCTTCGCGAGACCGAGACGCGCGATCTCCTCGGCCTCGGCGGCGCGGCCCGCGTCGACGAGGTCGTGCGCGAGCGACCACGGGTCGACGCCGTTCGGTCCCTTCCGGAGCGCGTCGATGCGCCCGTCGAGATCCTTCCTGGAGCTTTGCCCCTGCTCGGCGGGCACGGGCCCCTCCTACCACGAGGCCGTCACCTCGTGCAGATGGACAACCTCGTGTACGCGCTGTTGTCGCTCCCGTCCCAGAACCGGCAGTTCACGTCGCCCGCGCACCCGAGGCACGGTCCGACGTAGCGGTTGTTCACGCCGTCGTGGAAGTGCCACGCGTTGTCTCCGCCCGTGCAGGCCGCCGCCGTTCCGCAGCAGTTCGCCGCCGCCCCGCACTTCGTCGCCGTCGCGGCAACCTCGCGGTACTTGTCGATCACGTCGGCGCACCATCCACCGACTTGCCAGTCGTTGTAGCTCACGGCGTTCCACCCCATGCACGCGTTGCACCAGTTCGCGCCGGCGCTTCCTGCGCGGCAAGAGAAGCGGATGCACCTTCCGCCGTCCGTCATGCACCCGTCGACGCCCCAGCAGTCGTTGCCGCAGGGCATCTGGTAGCAGATGCCGTCGAGGCACGAGTAGATCTCTCCGTCGTCCGGGCAGGCGTCGCCGCACGCCCCGCAGTGCAGCGGGTCGTGATCGACGTCGACGCACGCGCCGTCGCACTCCACGAGGCCCGGCGTGCAGGTCACCACGCAGTTCCCTGCCTCGCAGAACTCCCCGTCCGCGCAGCGGGTCGCACAGTCGCCGCAGTGCGTCCGGTCGCGCTGCAGGTCCGTGCAGCGCCCCACGCAGTCCATCTGGCCCGGGGGACACGACAGGATGCACGCGCCCGACTGGCAGATGTTGCCGCCCGGACAGTCGTTGCCGCAGTCTCCGCAGTTCAGCTGGTCGGACAGGGTGTCGACGCACCGGTCGTCGCACCGAGACAGCTCGTCCTGGCAGGTCGTGGCGCACTCGCCCTCCACGCACACGAGGCCGCGACCGCATTCGACGCCGCAGTCGCCGCAGTGCCGCGGGTCGGTCATCAAGTCCACGCAGCCGCCGCCGCACGCGACCCGAGGCTCCGGGCACACCTCCTCGCACGATCCGTCGAGGCACACCCAGCCGGGATCGCAGGCGTCGTCGCACCCGCCGCAGTTGTCCGGGTCGCTCCGCGAGTCCACACATCCGTCGGCGCACGATTCGAGATTGCCGGGACAGGCTTCCGTGCACAGGCCGCCCTCGCAGGTCGATCCCGGCGTGCAAGCGTTGCCGCACGCCCCGCAGTTCGCAGCGTCGGACGCGAGATCCGAGCACAGGGCGTCGCACTTCGTCGTTCCCGTGTCGCAGGGAGGCACGACGGTGGCGCAGCCCCAGCCGGCGCAGCCCAAGAAGAACACCAGCGAGGCCAAGGCGAGCGCTCGAGCATCCAAGGCGACAATCCTCCTGACCGAGAGTAAGGGCCCGCTCGCAAATAATCTACCCACCTGGCCGCCGATCCGCGGCCTGCGCCGGGCCTTCTCGGCGCCGCCTCCTCGACGTACTTCGAGCACGCCTGCGTCGGCGCCGCCTCCGAGGGCTCCGGCTCGGCTCGCGTCTCGACGCCCATATGGGCAGATTATTCCCGAGCGGGCCCTATCTCCGGATCACGGCCGCGGTCGAGTAGTCTCTCGCGGCCATGGACGCACGATCCCTGCGGAGAGCGATCGAATCCGGCGAGACCTCTCCCGAAGACGCCGTCGACTCCCTCGCTGCGCTCGCGAGCGGAGCGCCGACGCGCGGAGGGCGTCTCGAAGCCTGGAGGCTCCTCGGCGACGTCGCGGGACGTTCCCTCGGCGCTCGGTGGAAGGCCGCGGAGCGCGCGGCGTGGGCGCTCCTCGACATCGCGCGCACGTACGTGTCGCCGGCGGACCGATCCCTGCTGCTGTCCGCCATGGGCCGGGCGTTCCGCAACGCCTGGCTCGTGCCGTTCGTGCACGCGCGCCTTGCGGACGACGACGAGTCCATCGCCGAGGCCGCGATCGGCGCGGCGGGCGGCCTCGGTTTCCCCGGCCTCGAGGACGCCGTCGCGCGGTTCCTGACGCCCGAGGCCCCGCGGCGGCTTCGCCTCGCGGCGGTCGCCGCGCTCGGCCGCATGGGCGCGGTGTCGGCTGCCCCGCGCCTCGCCGCCTTCGTCCGTGCGCGGTCGGAAGAGAGCGCCGCCGCGCTGCGTGCGCTCGCCGAGATCCGATCGACGGTGGCGAGGGCGGATGCGGTCGAGATTCTCGGGGGCCCGCTATCGCGCGACACGGTCGCGGCCGCCACGCGGTACCTGGCGGAGATCGGGGCCGAGGAAGTGCGGCCGACGCTCCGACGCCTCGCGCGCAACGAGGATCCGCGGCTGCGGGCCGTCGCGATCTCGGCCGCCCGTGCGCTCGACGTCGAGCGGACCGAGGACGCCGGCACGCGGATCCTCGCGGCCCTCGCGGAGCCCGACCGCGCGCTGCGGGCGGTGCTCGCGCGGCGGCTCCGGACGCGGCCCCCCGACGAGGTCGTCGCCCAGGCGCGGACCCTGCTCGGGGACGATCCGGCCGGCGTGCTGCAAGTGCTCGGCGAGGTCCGGACGCCCGAGGTGTCCCGGTACCTCCTCGAGGTCGCCGCACGCGAGGATCTGCCGGCGCGGGTGCGCGCGCGCGCGGCGACCTGCGTGGAGGCAAACGAACCCTGGGAACGCGAGGCGCTCGCGCGGATCGTCGCACAGGGCAAGGACTCGGACGTCCGCGCCGCCGCCGCGCAGACGATGGGCGCGTTCGCGTCGATCGACGACGTCTTCCGGCATCTCGGGGCGCTCGGGACCGACGCCAGTCCGCAGCTTCGCGGGGCCCTGCTGTGGGCGCTGCAGCTCGCGGCCCGCCCGGGGGCGCTGACGCCGGCCGACCGCACCCGCTGTGAGAAGGAAGTGCGCCGGCTCCTGGCCGATCCGGACGGGCTCGTTCGTCGGCGCGCGGCCTACGTCGCGGGGAACCTCGGCCTCGCGGCTCTGGCGGCCGACCTGGGTCGCCTCGCACGCACGGACGAGACGTCGCCGGATCTCAAGACGGCGGCTCTGGTGGCCCTCGCGGAGCTGGCCGTGCCGGCGACGGCCGTGGACGTCGTCGCCCTCCTCGCCCGCTCGGACGACCCGCAGATCGTCGCCGCGGCGAGCCGGACATTGCTCGCAATCGTCTGGGGCGGGGGCACCGTCGATCTGAGCAGCCTCGCCGCGAAGGTCGCGCGCCTGATGGCCGCGAAGAGCCCGCTCGCGCGCGAAGGCGGCGTGCGCCTCGCGGGGCTCCACCCTGGTCTCGTCGCGACGGGCGCGGTCCTTGCGCTGGCGAAGGACCCGTCCCCGCGCGTTCGCGAGGTGGCGGTCACCGCCATCGGACGGCTGGGCGACGCCGACGCCGAGGCGGAGACCGTGCTCGCCGCAGCGCTCGCGGATCCCGATCCTGGAATGCAGGAGCGCGCCGCGGACGCGCTCGTGGCGCTGCCGGGCGGCAAGGGGTTCGACCGGGCCGTGGGGTGGGTGGCCGGAGACGCGGACGGGTGGGCGCGAGGACGCGTCGCCTCGAAGATCGTGCTTCCTCCCGATGTGCGCGCGGCCGCGACGACCCTCGCGGGGGCGCTTCGCCGCATCGGGGCGGACGACGCCGCGTACGAGCCGCTCCTCGTCCTGCAGGCGAAGGCCCTCGAGGCCGCCGCCCCGAAGTCCGCTTCTGCGGCGGGGGCCGACGTCGACGGTGCCATCGTCGCCGCGTTTCCTTCGTTCCGGCGGCTCGCGCCCGTGCGCGGGTTCGCGCAGCACGCGAAGAGCCTCCGGACCGCGGAGGCTCTGTGCCGGACGACGTCTGCCATTCCCGACGCGGACCACTCGCCGCCGATCGTGCTGTGGTCGAAGGTGCTCGAAGGCTGGCTGCACGCGGCGCTGTCTCCTCGACTGCGAAAGCTCCAGTCGGACGCGGCGCGCCTGTGGGACCAGGTCGACCGCGTGCAGTCGGACGCCTGGCCCGCGTACCAGACGTGGCTCGACGCGCGTTGGACGGATCCGGTGACGCTGGGAGACGCGCGGGTCGACGTCGCGCTGCGCAGCGTCCCCAACGCGCTGCGTGACCTCGGCGAACGGCGACGCCGCCCGCTCGACTCTCCCCTGTCGATCACCGAATGGGGCCGGTTGCTCCTGCTCCTCGGGGTCGATCACGCGTCCGGCGTGAAGAACCTCCTCGGCGTCACGGGCACCGCCGAGTCCACCGCGAAGACCGCACATCGCCTGCTCGCGATCGCCGCGGTGCGCAACCTCGTCACCCACCGCGCGACCGCCGGTCCCGCCACGCTCGACGCCTTCCGCCGCACCTACTACGCGACGTTCGAGGAGGTCGTGAAGCTGGGGTCACTCTCTAGGGGTCCAAGTAGTTGATTTCACTTGATTCCCCAGGCTTCGTGACCGGGAAAGCTGGCCGGGAGGCGACGGCATCCGAATGCCTGGAAAGCGTGCTTCCCGGTCACGAAGCCTGGGGAATCAAGTGAAATCAACTACTTGGACCCCTAGAGAGTGACCCCAGCCCCACCGCACGACGCGGTGTTGCCCAGGTCGCAGGCGCGGCGCAGGAGCGACGCCGCGCGGGCCGCATCCGGGGCGACGCCGCGGCCCTGCTGGACCATCGCGCCGAGGTTGGCGCAGCCGACGCCCGACCCCAGGGTGCAGCCGCGATCGTACATGCGCGCCGCCTCGGCGTCGTCCTTCGCGACGCCGCGGGCGTTCTCGTACATCCAACCGAGGTTCGTGCACCCCGCGTCGTTGTCGCCGTCGCAGGCGATCCGGAAGAGCGAGAGGGCCCGGGCGTCGTCGACCGGCCCTGCCCTTCCTTCCTTGAGCATCCAGCCGAGGTTGTTGCACGCCCGCGGGTGCTGCGAGGCGACCGCGCGCTCGTAGAACGCGATTCCCCGGCCGTCGTCGCGCTCCACCTCGTGTCCCTCCGTGTACAGCCAGCCGAGGTTCGTGCAGCCCTCGGCCTCGGCCGCGTCGCAGGCACGCTCCGACAGGCCGAGCCCTGCCGTCAGGTCCTTCGGTACCCCGCGACCGTCCACGAGCAGCATCCCGAGATCGGTACAGGCCCGCTCCTCGCCGCCGGCCTCGCACCCGCGGCGAAACAGTGACGCGGCACGCACCTCGTCCTTCGCGACGCCGCGCCCCCACTGGTACATGCGGCCCGCGTTCGAGCATCCGCCCGACGCCGCGCGACGCTCGCACGCGTCCACGAACAGCTCCGTCGCGCGCTCGTGGCTTTCGGGCACGCCCCGACCGACCTCGTAGAGAAATCCGAGCTCGACGCAGCCGCTCGGTTCGTGCGCGTTGCACGCGGCCTGGAACAGCTCCATCGCGCGGGCGTCGTTTCGCGGAGCGCCGCGGCCTTCCTTGATCATCCAGCCGAGGTTCGCGCACCCGGCCTGATCCGCGGCGTCGCACGCCCGCCGGAAGAGGTCCATCGCCTGCCCGTCGTCCTTCGGCACCCCTTCCCCGTCGAGAAAGAACCGCCCGAGGTGGACGCAGCCGTTGACGACGTTTCCGTCGCAAGCGCGCCGCGCGAGGGCGATGCCCCGGGCGACGTCGCGAGCCACTCCGTTTCCACGGCGGTAGCGCCACGAGAGCGCCGCGCACCCGCGCAGCTCGCGCCCCTCGCAGGCGCGCTCGTACAGCCCGATCGCCTTCGTGTCGTCCAGCGCCACCCCCTCGCCGTGCTCGTACATCCAGCCGAGATCGAAACAGCCCAGCTGGTTCCCGCCGTCGCACCCGCGCCGGTACAGCTCGGCGGCCGCGGCGTCGTCCCGACCGGTGCCGCGCCCCATGTGGACGAAGTACCCCCAGTCCGTGCACCCGCCCGCGATCCCCCCCTCGCAAGCGCGGCGGTAGAGGGAGACTGCACGCGCGTCGTCCCGCGGCACGCCAGTCCCGTCCCGGTAGGTGTGGCCCAGCTCCCAGCACGCCTGCAGGACTCCCTCCTCGCAGGTCTCCGCACGCGTCGTCCCGAGGTCGGCGGCGAGGAAGAAGAGAGCCGCAGAGCACGCGCCCAGCCCCAGGACGACGGCCGCGGTCGCGGGCAACGCCCACCCCGTCTTTCTCGCGGGCCGCGGCCCGCCGAGCCTCCCGATCTCGGCGCGCGCTTCCCGCAGCTCGCGCTCGAACTGTGCGATGCGCGCGTCGTCCCGCCCGGCCTCGTGCCGGGCCGCTCGCAGCTCGTCCTCGAGCTGGTGCGCCCGCTGCCGGATCGCCTCGAGCTCGCTCCGATACACGGCGCGCGCATGCTATCACCCGCCCGCTTTGTCCCTCGTCGTCCTCGACCGGGTGGGGCTGTCACACGGCGTGCGAACGCTGTTCGCCGGCGTCGACCTTCGGATCGGCGTCACCGATCGGATCGGGCTGGTCGGACCGAACGGATCGGGCAAGTCGACGCTCCTGCGGATGATCGCGGGCGAGGTCGGGACCGAGACCGGGACGATCCGCACGAGCCGGGGGATGCGGGTCGGCTACCTCCCCCAGGACGTGCCCCTCGGCGGCGGGAAGGGGCTCCTCGAGTTCGTCATGGAGAGCGTCCCGGGACGCGGGGAGCTGACCCGCGAGATCGAGACGACCGAGGAGGAGCTGGCCTCCGCGAGCACGGCGAGTGCCGGCGAAACCGAGATGCTCGCCCTCGCCGAGCGCCTCGCACGCCTCCACGAACGCGCGGCGACGTTCTCGATGCATTTCTCCGAGCACGAGGCCCTGCGGATCCTGGCGGGCCTCGGCTTCCCCGCCGCAGACCGGGACCGCGACCTCGGCGAGCTGTCCGGAGGGTGGCGGATGCGTGCCCTGCTCGCGGCGCTCCTCTTCCAGCGTCCCGATCTCCTGCTCCTCGACGAACCGACGAACCACCTCGACATGCCGTCCGTCGCGTGGTTCGCGGCGTTCCTGCGGGCATGGAACGGCGCCTTCCTGCTCGTCTGCCACGACCGCGAGTTCCTCAACGAGCAGATCGATCGCATCGTGAGCTTCGAGGTCGAAGGCGTGCGGCAGTACACGGGGGATTTCGAGTCGTACGTCGCGCAGCGTGCGGAGGAGGAGGTGATCCTCGAAAACAAGGCGCGCAACCTCGAGCGCGCGAAGGAGAAGGCCGAGCTCTTCATCGACCGCTTCCGCGCACAGGCCACGAAGGCGCGTGCGGTCCAGAGCAAGGTCAAGGCGCTCGGACGGATGGAGGACGTCCAGACCTATCGCAAGCGCAAGACGATCCGCTTCCGTTTTCCGCCCTGCGACCGCGCCGGCGAGGAGGTCATCCGCGTCCAGGGCCTCCGGAAGGCCTATGGAAGTCACGTGGTTTTCGACGGCATCGATCTCGCCGTCCGCCGCGGCGAGCGCATCGGCATGATCGGGCCCAACGGATCCGGCAAGACGACGCTCCTGCGGATCCTGGCCGGGGAGCTCGCCGCGGACGCCGGAGAGGTCGGGCTCGGCCACCGCGTGACGGCCAGCTACTACGCCCAGCACCACGCCGAGACCCTGCATCCCGACCGGACCGCCTTCCAGGAAGTCGCCGCGCACGACCCGTCGGGGAGCCGGACCCGCGTACAGACGATCCTCGGTGCGTTCCTGTTCTCCGGCGACGACGTAGAGAAGCTCACGCGCGTGCTCTCCGGCGGGGAACGGTCGCGGCTGGCCCTCGCGCGGATCCTCGTCGCACCGGGAAACCTGCTGCTCATGGACGAGCCGACGAACCACCTGGACCTCGATTCGAGTGACGCGCTGGCGGAGGCCCTCGCGACCTACGACGGAACGCTCGTCTTCGTCAGCCACAACCGCAGCTTCGTGCGTCGCCTCGCCACGCGAACCTGGGACGTGGAAGGAGGACGCGTCGAGACGTATCCCGGTACCCTCGACGAGTACCTCGCGTGGAAGCTCGCAGAGCGCGACCCGTCGGCAGCGCCGAAGCGCGGCGGTGCGGCGGCACGCGCGAAGGATCGCGACAAGGACCGCAAGCGGGAGGAGGCCGAAAAGCGGGCCGAGCGCAGCCGCGCGCTGCGGCCCCTCAAGGTGGAGGTGGATCGCCTCGAGAAGGAGATCGCCGAGGTCGAGGCCTCTCAGAAAGCGCGCAGCGCCGAGCTCGCAGACCCCGAGATCTACGCAGCGTCGGGCCGCGGCGGACCGCTGCTCGCGCAGTACCAGGAGGAGGCCGATCGGCTCTCGTCGCTGCTGGCGGCGTGGGAGAAGGCGGTCGCGAAGCTCGAGGAGGCGGAGGCCCTTTTCGAGGAGTAGCATCGAAGCCGTGGTCCGGCTCGAGACCGACCGGCTCGTCCTCGCAATTCCCGAGCCGTCCGGCGCCGCGCGCATGGTCGAGTACTTCGTGCGAAATGCCGCGCACCTCGAGCCCTTCGAGCCTCCGCGACCGCCCGACTTCCTGACGGAGGCGTACTGGCAGGCGCGCCTTGCGGTCAATCGGCGGGAGGCGGAGGACGGCGTGTCCGTGCGACTCGCGATCCGAGCGCGCGGCGACGACGCCGGGGCCGTGCTCGGCGTGTGCAACTTCACGCAGATCTTCCGGGGCCCGCTGCGGCGCAGCGTTCTGGGGTTCAGCCTCGACTGGGAATGCGTGGGCAAGGGAATCATGTACGAGGCGCTCGTCCGATCGATCGCGTACGCGTTCGAGGATCTGGCGCTCCACCGGATCGAAGCGAACCACCTGCCCGACAACGAGCGCAGCGCCCGGCTTCTCCGCAGGCTCGGCTTCGTCGTCGAGGGTTACGCGAAGGACTACCTGTTCATCGCGGGCGCGTGGCGCGACCACGTGCTCAACTCGCTAACCAACCCGTCTGGCGCGGCTCCGGGCTAATACGCGTAGCAGTCGTTGTCGCCTGGAACCAGATGCCGCCAGGTGTCGCCGTCGTGGCCGCCGCAGTTGCCCGTGTAGCGACCGCCGATGTGGTACCAGCTCACGTTGCAGCCGGCCATCACGAAGGTGGACGTCGAGACCCATCCGGTCCCGTCGAGGCTGCACAGGCCGTTCGCCATGGACGCTCCGCCGGCGGCGTGGCTGCAGCCGGTCGCGAGCACGCGGTCGGCGGCGGCGTCCGCGAACGTGAGTGCGAGCGTCCGGTCCCGCGACCAGACCCACTCGCCTGTGGCGCACTCGACCGCGCGCCACTGTGGATTGCCGAAGCAGGCGTCGTCCACCTCGACGCACGCGCCGTCGAGGCACGCCCAGCCGTCCGCACAGTCGAAGCCGCAGACGCCGCAGTTCTCGGCGTCGTGATCGAGGTCGACGCACGCGCCGGCACACGCCTCGAGTCCCGCCGTGCAGGTCAGGACGCAGGACCCCTCCTCGCAGTACTCGCCCGCCGCACAGGCGACGTTGCACGCGCCGCAGCGCCCGCGGTCTCGGTTCGTGTCCACGCAGGTTCCGGCGCAGTCCGTCTGTCCCGGCGGACAGTCGCGCAGACAGGCCCCTTCCACACAGACATTGCCGGGATCGCACTCGTGCCCGCACGAACCGCAGTTCGTTCGGTCGCCGAGGACGTCGACGCACTGGTCGTCACAAAGATCGAGCTCCGTCTGGCACACCGTGTCGCAGACCCCTTCGACGCACGTCTCACCAGATGCACAGGCGTTGCCGCACGCGCCGCAGTGGCCTGCATCGGTCGCCGGATCGACGCACGCCCCGGCGCACGCGATGCGCGGCGAGGGACAGACGGCGTCGCATTCGCCGACCACGCACACATCCCCGTCGTCGCAGGCCGCATCGCATGCGCCGCAGTTTCGCGGATCCGTCTCGGTGTCCACACAGGTGCCCCCGCATTCGTCGAGCGATAGCGGGCAGACGTCGCCGCACGCGCCCTCGAAGCAGACCTCTCCGGGTTCGCAGCGCACGCCGCAACCGCCGCAGTTCCCGAAATCCGATGCGAGGTCCGTGCAGAGCCCGTCGCACTTCGTCGAGCCGGAGTCGCACGGTGGCGTGACCGAGGCGCAAGCAGCGACGAGCGAGAAGAGAACGATCATCATCGATCGCAAGCGCATGCGAGAATCCTACCCGCACTCCGTGTCACTTCCAACCCTCCCGCTTCTCGCGGACGCTGGCGTGCGCACGCGCTCTCCGCTAGATTTCGCCCCGGAATGCAGCTCCGCGCGATCGTGCTCGCGGGGGTGACGTCGCAGGCTTCGACATCGGGTTGTGCTTCGCCCGACGCCCGACAGGCCGAGCGACGAAGGCCCCCTCCCGTGGTCGCGCGCGCCGAGCGGCCGCGTCCCTCGCCGCCGCCCCGGTGCGTCGTGCGCGGCCCCGACGATCCGGCGCTGCGCGCGCAGGCGGATCGACTCGCGCGCGCGATGCTCGCGTGGCAGCCACTCGTCCGCAACCGTCGCGGCGGCGAAGCGTGGGTGCGCGATCTCGCGCTCATCGACGTCGCCGTCGTCGAGTCGAAGCGGTGCAGCGAGACCGCGCTCCTCTCGCTCGAGAAGGATCCGTATTTGCTCGCCGCGATCCAGTTCCACGAATCGAGCTGGCGTCCCGCCGTCGTCGGCGGCCGCGGCGAGCTCGGCCTGATGCAGGTCCACGGCGTCGCGCTGCAGGGCCTGAGGCGCGACGCGGCGCTCGATCCCGCCACGAACGTCCGTCTGGGGTACGAGTACCTGCTGCGCTGCCGGAGCATCTGCGGCCCGGGCCCCAACGATCTCTTCCTCGGCGCGTTCGCGTCGGGCGCCTGCGATCGACGCATCCCCGCCGCGCGCGACTTCCTCGAAGCCGTCCGCGAGATGCGCGACCGCGCCGACGTATCATAAGCCGTGCGCAATGGGCTCATGCTGCTCGCGGTCGCTTCGTGCGGGAGCGAGCCGGGACGGACGACCGCCGCTCCCGACGCCGGCCTGGATGCGGGCGATGCCGGGACCCCGGAGCCGTCGCCCGTATCGCCTCCGCAGGCCCCGGCGCTCCCCTCCTTCGACTGCCCCGCCGGCTGGCGCTCCGTTCCCGATCCGGACGACGCGGCGATCGCACCGTGCGAAGCGTGGCCGGCAACCGGTCGCGAGATCTGCGCCGACGACGAAGCGCACTTCCCCGGCGAGCCCGCCTGCACGCGGATCGGATCCCCGTGTCCGGTCGGCGACTTCGCGGACGACCTCGCGATCGGCGCGCTGCACGTTCGCTCCGGGGCACCGGAAGGAGGAGACGGTTCGCCTGCATTCCCTTTCGGTACGATCGCGGAGGCCATGGCGGTCGCCCGAGACGGGGACGTCGTCGCACTCTCGAAAGGCGTCTTCGACGAGGCCGTGATCGTCGATCGGGCCGTGACGCTCCGGGGAGCGTGCGCCGCCGAGACCGCCCTCACGTCGTCGATCCCCTTCACGGATCTGGACGCGACGGTGCGTCTCACAGGCGACGGCGGAGCTCTGCGTGACCTGCGCGTGACGGGCGCGGGAATCGGAATCCGCGCGGACGGCGGCTCCTTCGATGCGCAGAACCCAGGCGGGAGCCGATGGCGTCGGAACGGGACTGGTGGCGCGATCCACGAACTTGACGATCGAGGCGATCCTCGCGGAGACCAACGAAGGAGGGGGGATCGCGCTGAACGACGTTTCCCTCACGGCCCGAGACGTCGTCGTGCGCGATGACGTTCTTCCCTCCGGCAGGACAGCGATAGCGGTCGGGATCGGGGGAGGGACCTCCGGACGAATCGAGCGTGCCGCGGTCCTTCGCAGCCCGATGCTCGGGTTCAACGTCAGCGGCGTGGGCACGCTGGCCACACTCGCCGACGTTTCCATCCGGGACACGAGAAGTGTTCCGTCGATCGTCTTCACCGCGACCGGCATCGCGCTCCAGGTGCACACCGCCGGTGTCGTCGAGCTGCAACGCGTTGCGATCGATCGGGCGTCGACCCTCGCGGTGCTGCTCGATTCCTGGGCGGAGGTTACCGGAGCCGACGTTGCGATCAGGGGCACCCTGCCCACGATCGAGGGCGGCGCGGGCGGGTACGCCATCCAGCTCCAGGAGGGATCGGCGATCGATCTGGAACGCTGCGAGATCGCCGCGAGCCTCGGCGTCGCCGTCTCCACGTTCACAGACCGGGGCGTGCCGCCCCCCACGGCGACATTCACGGACCTGTCCGTCACGGGGACCGCGGGCCAGGCCTGCGCTCCCACGTGCAACGCATTCGGCACCGCTCTGCTGGCTTCCATCGGTGCTTCCATCACCGCGACGCGCTTCCGGATCGCCGACAACCTGCAGTGTGGGGTGCAGCTCGTGACCGGAGGCACGATCGACCTGCACGACGGCATCATCGAGGGCAATCTCGTCGGCGCCAACGTGCAGGATGCCGAGTTCGACCTGGGCCGCTTGCAGGACCGCGTGATCTTCCGGGACAACGTCCGGGACCTCGACAGCGCCGCGCTTCCGGTGCCTGGACCCATCGGAAGCGGCGGGGCATGAGGTAGGATCGGTTCCCATGCAGACGCTCGCGCTGTGGCTCCTTTCGGGATGCGGATCGCCGGACGGGTCCGGATCGGGCCGATGCATCGGCGAGTTCGAGGACGGGCGCGCGTACGCGTTCGAGAACGGCGAGACCTACTGCGAGGGTGACATGCTGCACGATTGCGAGGACGGGACCCTTCGATCCGGGGCGAGCGCGGAGTGCGGGGGCGGCGACTCCGACTCGGACGTCGACTCCGACTCGGATTCCGACTCGGACACCGATCCGGACGACGGGTACAACGACTCCGACCCGGTGAAGGCGACTCCGATCGGCGAGGGCACCCTTGCGGGGGAGACCGTGACCGACTCCGCCGACCGCTGGTACCGCCTCGATCTCCCCCAGGGCCTGCACGCGATGTTCGAGGTCCTCTTCCGCCACGCCGACGGAGACATCGACGTCTCGCTGCACGATCACGAGCTCGTGGAGCTGCAGCGCGCGGAGTCGGGCACGGATGACGAACGGATCTCGGCGTGGAATCCCTTCCGCAACCAGACCTTCTACCTGCGCGTCACGCTCTTCTCCGGGTCGTCGCAGACTTACGACCTGCGTGTCGTCCAGACGCCGCTGACGCACGACGAGGCCGAGTGCGCTGGCGACGCCTGCGCCGAGCTCAGGCAACTTCCGGCGGCCGTGAGCGAGGAGGTCGGCTACTTCCCGGACGAGCGCCCCGCCTACCACTTCATGCGGCACGAACTGCTGCAAGCGTTTCTGTACGCGACGCGGCAGGTGTTCCTCGACGTGCCGGACACCGGCCCGCTCGGCGTCACGCAGGTCGGCGACTGGCAGGGCGACATCCCCGGGGTGAAGGAAGGCGACCAGTGGCACCCGGACGGAACGCACACCAGCGGCTTCGACATGGACACGGCGTACTACCGGACCGACGGCCCCAACGCGGGCGGGTACATCTGCGAGGACGACATCTGCGAGGTGACGGAGGCCGGCGGCTGTTACGGCGGGGGGATCGACTACTTCTGCGACTCGACGAGCGACCACTGGGTCGATGTCGAACGGATGGCGCTCTACTACGGGCACTTCCTCCAGTCCCGGATCATCCGCGTGATCGGCGCCGACCGCATCGTGGTTGGGGATGTCCTGGACGCGGCCGACCGCCTGGTCGACGAGGGCCGCATGGACGGCACGATTCGCAACGAAATGTACGGCCGGCTCGCCTGCGACGGCTCCTACGACGAGTGCTTCCGCGCAGGGTGGGCGTTCCACGTCCATCACACGCACATCTCGACGATTCGTTAGCGCTGCGGCCATACCCAGGGGCCCCGGCGCTCCCTCGCTGCGCTCGCGCCGCGCCGCCCTGGGTGCCCATGATCCGGGGGCTGCGCCGGCCCGCTCCCCGTCTCGGCGCCCTCGCCTTGCTCGCCGCTCGCGCGAGGAGACCTGGGACGTCGTGCCCGTGCCCGGCTGACTCCCTCCGTCGCATCATCTGCGCTGATCGGACGCACCGACTCCGGATCTCCTTCGCTGCGAGGGCTCTTCACTCACGGCATCCGCCTTGCACGCCCTTCCCCTGCTGCGCGGCGCTCCTGGCACACGCCGGGAAAGGAGCTTCATGCGCGCTGCGTTCGCCCTGCTTCTGGCTCCCTCCGCCTGCGCCCCCGTCCCCTCCTCCTCCTCTTCCGACGTCTGCGAGGGCGCCCTGCCCGACGGCCGGGCCTTCGCGTTCGAGGACGGGGAGCGGTTCTGCGACGGGACGACGCTCCTCGAATGCGAGGGCGGCGACCTCCTCTCGAACCCACTCTCACCCGAATGCTCCGGCGGCGGCGACGCAGATGCAGACGCAGATGCAGACGCCGACGCCGATGCCGACGCGGACCCGGTCGACGCGACGCCGGTCGGTCCGGGAACTCTCTCGGACCAGCAGGTGGTCGCCGGAGAGTCGGCGTGGTACCGACTCGACCTCGCGCGAGGCACACACGCGATGTTCGAGGTGCTCTTCCCGCACGGGTCCGGCGACATCGACGTCAAGCTGTACGACCGCGGCCTCGGCACCCTGCACATCTCCGAGTCCGCGACCGACGACGAGCGCGTTTCCGCCTGGAACCCCGACGCGGACGACACCTTCTACCTGGAGGTCTTCCTGTGGGAAGGCGATCCGCACCCGTCGGCGCGCTTCGACCTGCGGGTCGTCGAGGTGCCGCTCGACGCGTCGACTCCCGTGTGCTCCGCGGGAGCGGCCTGCGCCCAGATCCGTCAGCTTCCAGCACCGCTGACGGACGACGCGGGATTCTCGGCTTCGAGCGAACGAGCGGCGTTCCACTTCATGCGGCACGACGTGCTGCAGGCACTCCTGTACGCCACGCGCGAGCTGCGGGCCGCCTTCCCCGGAACGCCGCCGCTCGGCGTCCTGCAGGTCGGCGATTGGCTGGGGCGCATTCCGGGAGTGAAGGAAGGCGCCCCGTGGCACCCCGACTACACGCACGAGAACGGTTTCGACATGGACCTCGCCTACTACCGGACCGACGGCGAGAACGGCGGGGGGTACGTCTGCGAGGACGAGATCTGCGAGGTCACCGAGGCCGGAGGCTGCTACGACGACGGCGCGGGCGGCTCGGTGGACTACTTCTGCGATTCCGGCGGCGGTCACCAGGCGGATCCCGAGCAGATGGCCGCGTTTCTCGGACTGCTGATGGAGTCGCGGATCATCCGCGTGGTCGGTGCGGATCGCATCATCGTTCCCGACATCCTCGCCGCGGCGAACGTCCTGGTGGACGAAGGACGCATGACTTCGGGAATCCGGGACGACCTCCATCGAAAACTCGAGTGCCCGCGCGGCTACGACCAGTGTTTCTCGATGGGGTGGGCGTTCCACGTACACCACATCCACGTCTCTACAACCCGCTGAGGGCTCCACGACCCGTTAGGAAGACTACGACCCGGCTGCACAGATCGCGCCTTGCTGCTACACTGCCCTGGGCGCCGTGGAGCACACACTCGAGATGGACGGACCGGGGGGCCCGTTCCGTGTGGAACCGGGGACGTACCTCGTCGGCCGCGAACCGCCGGCGGTGATCATCATCCCCGTCCCCGACGTCTCGCGACGCCACGCGCGCCTCACGGTCACCGGCGAGGGCATCGTGGTCCTGGCGGACGTCGGCAGCGCGAACGGGACGTTCAAGAACGGGGTCCTGCTGACCTCGCCGGTCGTCGTCCGGGACGGCGACCGTCTGGGAATCGCGGGCGCGACGCTGCGTGCGCGGCTCGCGCCCGACGTGCGCGCCAAGGCCGACCCGGACGCGGTGGTCGAGGAGGGCCTCGCCGGGATCGCACTGGACACGCTGCGGCGCGCGGGTCGCACGCACGTCGGCCGCGCGATCCCCTTCGAGCGCCGCCGGCGCGCGCTGACGCGCCTCGCGAGCCTCGATCCCGGCGAGCGCCTCGTCGCGCTCGTCGACGGCATGCTCTGGATGGCGCGCGAGGGTGTCGCGCTGACGACGCGCGCGCTGTGGTTCCGTCACGAGGGGTCGCTGCGGCGGATCGAGTTGCAATCGCTGCGCAGCCGCTCGGTCGAGGCCGTGGGCTCCGCCGTCCGTATCGGCCCCGCCGAGCTGGCGCTCGGACTGCGCAGCACTGCGTCCGACCTCGCGGCGTGCCTCGACCGCATCCGCAGATCGGACCTGCGGCTCGACCTGTCTCGACTCGGCCCGACGCGCAGCTGCCAGGGATGCGGAGCGCTTCTGGGTCTGGGCATGCACTGCGCTGCTTGCGGGTAGGCTGCGGCCGACGATACGGGGGCTGCGCCGGGCCTTCTCGGCTGTGCCTTGACTCGGCGTACGAAAAGTACGCCTCCGTCGGCCCAGCCTCCGAGGGCTCCGGCTCGCTCCCCGTCTCGTCGCCCTCGCCTTGCACGCTTCCAGCTTCGATCGAGGTCCGCGGCCGCCTTCAACAGGCCCCATGCCCACTGCGAGGAAAGATCTTCCCCGGATTCATCAGGCCCTTCGGATCGAACGCCGCCTTGATTCGCGTCTGCAGATCGATGAGCTCCGGCGACTGCTCCATCGGCAGGAACGGCGCCTTGAGGATGCCGATGCCGTGCTCTCCGGACAGCGTTGCCCCGAGATCGAGGGTCACCTGGAACAGCTCGCGCACGGCCGCCTCGACGCGCGGCCCGGCATCCGGGTCGTCCCACAGGAAGTTCGTGTGCAGGTTTCCGTCGCCCGCGTGACCGTAGGTCGCGA
>Ga0247727_10001126_pt1 | contig 65106 bp, 55 predicted proteins | sample WisWelCaveWW1625_FD_202498 | JGI IMG/M metagenome (GOLD analysis project Ga0247727, IMG submission 202498) | Biofilm microbial communities from Wishing Well Cave, Virginia, United States - WW16-25 | ecosystem: Environmental > Aquatic > Deep subsurface > Groundwater > Cave microbial mat | place... | reverse complement strand
TCAGCCGCAAATTTGAATTGTTGGTCAAAACGACAAAATACAAGCCGCTGTGAAGAGGTTCTTGGGCATGCCCATTTGTACGGTTCCAATGCAAAGTATGAAGCCCGGCGCTATAAGCGCGTAATGGAAACTCGTTAATCTTTCGCCCGAGAAGGTCGAAAATCGAAACCTGTATATTCTCCGCTCGTTTTAGCAAAAATTGAATGTGAACATCCGAAACAACGGGATTGGGATAAGTCCTCAAATCTACCAGAGAAGGGGGATTTGTAACTTTTTCATTTATAGAGGTGATGGTGCCGAATTGCCGACCGTTGATGATAGCACCTCGCAATTCGAAATATCCACCCTCGTAGCTGTCTTGGTAAACTCCAATGCTGTCTAAAAGCACAACATCTTCATTAAACCAAACATCGAGATTCGGTAGAAGGTAGCTGCCGAGAGTCATTCGTTTCAATATATGATTTCCAAAATTCATCGAATCAATTTTGTTGACGCGCACAATGCCGGAATCTGCCAAAAAACCTTGGTAGCCATACGGTGGATAACGCCACGTGTCACCCACTTTTACTTCAAGGTTATATAATAAGTATTCTTCATTAACGATTGAATTTGGGGGGATAAAACGTCGAGAAACGCCAAAAACGCACTGATTTTCAATGCGTTGAAATTTGAGGTATCGGCTTTGTAAATTCCCTTTAACTTCGATGATCTTATAAGTATGACCATTAGGTAAAAGAGTATCACCAATGACCTTATGCTTTTCATAGATAAAAAAACGCGGGCCTTCCCAATATTCCCATAAATCTCCATTTTTCAACGGATAGTGAAACAGAGTTTTATTTTGTGAAAATAATGGGAAGCTCAAAATGAAATATAATGCGATAGAAATCACGGAAACCTTTTTCATGGATATCACCTCGGCAATGCCCGCTCAAATATTGTCCTATGTAACGAAATAACTTGTTACTGAAAAGAGTTAGTACTCAAAAAATTTCAAAGGGAGAAGAGAAGAGAGAATCCCGATGTCACTCATGATGCGTTTATACCCCTCTTCTTGGCGGCATCCGAATCCGGTTCCAATGTATCCCAGTAACGCGACAAGTATACGAAACAAAAGTGTTGTTGGCAAGTCTTGTTGCAAAAATATAAAAAATATTTCATTTTGCACTTTAAACACAAAAGGCAGGAATATCCTGCCTTTTGATCACCACGCGATTTTTGCGGAAGCCTTACAGCTTCACCTCCACCGAAAACCGGTGCGCATTGCCCAAATCATTTGTAACCGGCGCGTAGCCGTAATCGAGTTGATAGCGGCCAAGTGCAGTCCCGAAGCCGGCGGTCACGCCGCGATTGTCGCGATTGAATTGATAACCGGCGCGCAGGGCGAGAGTTTTGCGAAATAGAAATTCCGCGCCGGCGCTGTTGCCGTCGCCGCCGCGCAAAAATTGCACGTGTTCCGCCGCCAACGCGAGCTGATTTTCTCCGCTGGAGAATGGCAAAATATACGCGCCGCCAACTCGCACTAAAGCCGGCAATTTGATTTTTTCTTTTTGCAAAGCGTTCGTCGTCCCCACATTTTGCAGGCTCAAACCGATCTTAAATTTTTCCACCGGCGTTTGCCAAATTCCGCCGAGATCGACCGCGACGCCGTTGGTCGAGTTGAGATAAATTTTTTCGTAAAGATATTTGACGGTGAATCCCGCCGCCAAATTGGGCCGCCATTGCCTGCCAAACGCCAAAGCCACCGCAATATCTTGCGCATCGAAAGTTCCAATCGGCTCCGCCGTCGGCTTGGTGCGAAGCTCGATGCCTGGAATGGACTGCATGATGAGTCCGAATCCCAGCGTGCCGCCGAAACTTGGAAACGTCACCGCCGCAAATTCGTTGTTGATCTCTCCCAGCCAGCTCGAATGCGTAAAGGCCAGTTGCGTTCCGGCCGCTGCCGCGAGTCCGGCGGGATTCCAATAAATCGCGCTGGGATCATCCGCGAGCGTGGCATAAGCTTCGCCGAGCGCCGCGCCGCGACTGCCAACGCCGATTTTCAAAAACGCCAGGCCGGATTTGCCGGCTTCTTGGGCTTCAGTATTCAGTGGCCAGTAACCAGTGATCAGTAAAACAAATAGAAGAATAGAAAATTTTGGTAAACGCAGTTTAAAACACACGGTTGTTGCTAAATATAAAAAGGATGCTACCAGCATGACAACCTCATAGTTTAGCTTAATGATCAGTGACGAGAAACAAGTAACGAGCAACCAGCAACCAGCCTCGAGCAACAAGCAACTAGAATACAAACGCCCAACCAAAAACATGATCGCCATCGACGCTTTCCGGATGCGTCACGAAAGCGTAATGCAATTCGGATCTTTTTCCGAAAAGGCCGAAGGCATAACCGGCGCCGAAAGTGGGTTGGCTGTCATTCAGGCCAAGCCGGATTTGCACCAACTGACGAAAGCCGGCGAGCGCGCCGACATGCAGCGCGCCGTCGCGAAATTCGCGTTTTTCATATTCCGCCGCCAACGTGAGCCAGGGCGCAATTCGCGACACCGCAACCCCGGCGCTGACGGCGCGGGGGAATTTGTCAAAATTGGTCGTGCCGCGTTCGTAAACTTCCTGCGTATTCCAGCTATATTTGAGATTGAGATGGCGCGCCGCAAATCCGAGACGAACGCCTTCAATTGGCTCGAGCAAAGCGCCGAGATCAAAGCCGAACGAGGAGGTGGAAAGGTCGCCGCTCTTTTGCGTCACGCCGGCAAAGCGATTCATCACCACGCGCAAGCCGATGCCAATCGCGGCGCGGCGATGCGGCTGCAAGGCAAATGAGAGATTGAAGGCATTCTCCGCGCTGGAGAGCGAAGCGTATTTTTCGCCGTCGCTATCGCGCGCGTCGATGTTGTCGACGCCGGCGTGAACCCAGCTCAAACTCAAGCCGCCGTTGAGGGCCCGGCCGGCGGAATCGGCCTTGGGGTGAATCGGCAGGCCGAGGCCGATGTAGGCGAAAGAACGATCTAATGTCAATGGCCGAAACGACGTGTTCAGCTCGCGCCGCTGCAACATGGCGACGCTGGCGGGATTGAAGAACGCGGACTCGTTGCCTTCAATCATGGCAACATACGCGCGGCCCATCGCTTCCGAGCGCGCGGCAATGCCCATGCGCAAAAATGCGCCGGCATAGCCGCCTTGAGCGCTGACGCTGGAAACACAGACAAAAAAGAAAAACAGAAAAAATGATTTTATGAATTTCACAGACTTCCTCAAAAAAAGGAAAATTTGCAATTGTAAATTTTCAATTTAAAATTTTCAATTTTAAATTTTTTTCAATCCAACACCATCACCTTCCCCCAAAACACGCCTTCGCCTTCCAAGTCGAGGCGATAAAAGTAAACACCGTTCGAGACCACTTCGCCGCGGCGGTTGCGGCCATCCCAAACCTCGGCGAATTGTCCGGCAAACGGGCGCTCTTTTTGGCTTACGACTTCAGCGACCAATTCCATGGCGAAATCGAAAACTTTGATGGTGACTTTGGTCGGACGTTTGGTTTGATACTGAAAGCGGACGTGCCCATCGTCACGAAATTGATTGTGGCGAAAAGGGGAGAAGGGATTGGGATAGGCATACGTTCGCGGCTCACTGTTTTCTCCGGCCTTTTTTGATCCGCGTAGAATGCTCCAGGTGCGGCCGGCGTCGTTCGTGGTGGCGACGCCGTCGGAGCCGCCGGTCCACACGCGGCCTTGCGAGGCGGCAACGGCAAAATATTCCGTCGTCAAGAATTGCTCGCCTTTGGCCGCGTCGATCACCGGCGCAAATTTCGCCCACGTCCGGCCAAAATCATTTGATTTGAACAAGCCGTTGTCGGTGACGACATAAGCCGCCGAATCTTCAAAGCCGAAATTATGCGCAAACTCGTCTTCGAGCGTAACGCGCCAGGAATAGCCGCCGTCGTCGGTGATCGAAACCGCTTTTTTCTCTTTCGGATCTTCGGCGTTGACCGTCGCGGCCCAAATGTATTCACGCCCGCGCCATTTTTGTTGGCCGATGGCAACAACGAAATTGCCGGAAACCGCCTTGAGTTGATTTTGATGTGAAAAATTCGCCCAGGTTTTGCCGCCGTCGAGCGTTTTGTTGATGCCGCCGGCTGAACCGTGCCACAACACGCCATCGGCATTGATGATGGAAAAGGCGCGATGATTCAAGTTGCCCAACGGGTCAAATAAAAATGTGTCAGGCGGAACGACGGTCCAGGTTTTTCCGCGATCGGTTGAACGCTGCAAGCCGCCGCCGAAATTTGTGGCCCAAACTTGATTTTGGCGCAGCGCAATATCGTACGTCACGTTTTGCACCGGCGTCGGGCCGAATTGCGGCACATGCGTCCAGGTTTTGCCATCGTCAATCGAATAGCTCAACCCGCCGCCGGTCGGCAGGAGACCCGCATCTTTGGTGAGTGAATCAAATGCAGCGGCGACCCAGATGATCGTATCCGTGACAGCAATGGCGGAAATGCCGCCGCGCGGCAAACCGTTGGCGGTGGTGTAAGTCACCCAGCTTTGGCCGCCGTCGCGCGAGCGCGCCAGGCCTTTGCCGGTTCCCAGCCAAATATCGCCGCGATGAATGACGATATCCGAAACCGAATTGGAGCGCAACCCCGACAGCGGTTCGGCCTGCCTGTCGAGCTGCCAGCCGTTTTTGAATAGAACTTGCGCGGAGGCAAATGAAACAATGATGCACGTCAACAACGCTGCAAAAAAAAATGTTTTTAAATGTTGCATTTAATCCGTGACGGTAATGTTTTGGGTGATTTTATTGCTCAGCGCCCCTTTTTTGTCTTCAGCCTGAAATTCGAAACGATAGCTGCCGGCGGCGTTTTGCGGCGTGATTTGAATGGTAAGCGAATAGCGCCCGTCGCCGGCAACTGCATCGCCTTCTTTGCCATCGTCACGCATTGCAAACGGATTGCCGCTGGAGGCATTGCCATTCGGCAAAAACGTATTGAAAAAAACCCGCTTGAGATCGGCGATGCAATTGGGGTCGCTGGCTTGAATGGATAAAAGATAGGTGTTGGGAACGCGGTTGCGCGAAATTGTTGCCGGAGCATTGAGGTTGCTCACGGTCGGAGGGAGGTTGAGGCCTCGGCGGCGAACATTGACGGCGCCGAGCAGCGCCGGGCTTTCGCCATTGGCGGCATCAACCGCGCGCAGCACCACCGAAAAGGCGCCTTCGCCGCATAGTTTTGAAGTGGGAATGGCGCGCGCAAAAACGCCGTCCTTCGCCGCGCCGTCGTTGTTTTTGCCATCGTCAAAGAGTGAATCGATCAGCGTCGGCTGCGGAAAAGCCGGTGGATAAAATTCGACGCGCACGAATCGCAGCGAGGCGACCCCATCGGCATCGCTGGCGGTGGCGCGAAACACCGGCGCATACGTGGAGTCGCCGGTAATCGCCGGCGGTATTGAAAAGGTCAGCAGCTTCGGCGAAAAATTTTCGCGGCCGGACAAAATTTTTATCGTATCGCGCGCGGTTTCACTCGTCAAGCCGCTTCGATCTTTGGCCATCGCCTCCAACACAAAATCGCCGGTTTGATTGTGAACGAGCGCGGTGTCAATCGGCCAAAAATATTGTCCGTCGCCCGCGAGAATGTCGCCGTTGAGACCATCATCGCGCATGGCGAATTTCGTCAAAACCGTTGCCGTGTTGATTCTTCGAACCGCGAGGTCGACGCCGGCGAGGGTTGAAACGCCTTGCGAATCGTCGGCGCGAACGTGAATGCCGATCGGCGTCGCGGGAAATTGATACGCCGGCGACGGCGCTTGAATCAACACGATCTGCGGATTTTGCGGGACGGATTGCGTGGGAATTTTGTCGTTACAGCTCGTGAGTAGGAGGTAGGCACACCAGCACAGCAAGAGGTAGTAAAACGCGAGCACTCCGGCTTTGGGCTTCACAATCAGCTTCCTTAATAGAGTTCTTCTTCGATATCGATGAATCGTTCAAATTCGGGCAGGGCCGGCTGCGGTTTGGGTTGCAGCGCCGGTCCTTCGTATTTGCTCATGATACTCGGCAGGCGGCGGCGAAGTTCCTCGAAGTCATGCACGATCACGTCGGCTTCGCGCAAATGATAACGCGCCAGCGTCGTGGTGATGCCAACCACGGCGCAACCGGCGGATTTGCCGGCGCGGATGCCGAGCGGCGCGTTCTCGATCACCAAGCTTTCACTGGGCGCCACGTGCAATTTTCGAATGGCGCGCAAATAAGGCTCCGGGTCGGGCTTGCCGCATTCAACATCTTCGGCGGTAATGACGCAATCGAACCAGTTGAATATTTCGGGGCCGAGCACCGGTTCCACTTGCGAGCGTATCGAGCCGGTAACCAGGCCGAGACGATAACGATTTTCTTTCAAATATTCCAAAACCTCGATCACCCCCTCATTGAGTTGGGTGGCATTATTGGCCAAATAGGCATCGCGTTTTTGGCGCACGATCTCTTGCACTTCATCGGGTGAGGCCGGTTTGTTGTGCCGATGAAACAATTCTGCCGCCACTTCCATCGTGGTGGCGCCCTCGGCGAGATAAATTTCCAGCGGGTCAATCTCAATGCCATACCGCGCCATGACGCGCTTCCAGGCTTCAACGTGGTACGGCATGCTGTCCACCAAAACACCATCGTGGTCGAACAAAATCGCGCGGATCATAACCTCTCCTCCGGTTTGGCGGTGAACGGGCGCGAATATGGCTCGGGGCAGGATGATTCCGTTCTCATATTCGGTTTCGCCTTCGATGAATTTGATTGATCGACTGCATGGTTTTTTGATACGTTAGATTTTGCGCTCCCTTTTAGTTTCTCCCGACAGCCTTCAATTATAAAATAATAGTTTTTTTAAAAAGGGCAAGAGATAAAATGCAATATTAAATAAAAACAATTTTTAATTTATGGAAGCTTTTTTCTTTCGCGTAAAGATAGTCACGCGATCGGTTTGGTCAAAAGTGATTTTAAAAAAATCGAAATTTGAATTGGACCATAAGCTGGATGTTCTGCGTCAAGAACCTTATCGAACAGCGGATCATCACCGTACTTTTTTGCCTTTTCGTAAACTTTTTCGAAGTTGTATCCATGTGCTACGATTTTTTTGCTCTTTTTTTTTATCATAATTGTTCCTTTCTTAAAAAAATGTTTTCTGTTTAAACGCTCGCCTTCCAACAATGGTTTCTCTCAAATCGCCGCCTCGACGAATCCGGTCTCGATGTGCCGATGATTGCGGATGGGCACGCGATGATAAGCGGCCAACTGCTCGTATTCGGCGTCCAAGATCAAACCAAGTTTGTGCAAGACCGCGAGCGCGACGGAAGAAACCGCGCGGTGCGAGCCGTCGCTCATTTTCAGCGCCAGGCCCAAGCGTTGGCCGCCGGTCACGCCGAGGCACTGAATCCCCTCGGCGCCGATTTTGGCAATCAAACGGCCATTGGTCACCCGCATGACATCGGTGTCGAAACGTTCTTCGCCGGCAATCATATCCGGCGCTGCGGTCATCGTTTGCACGATGCGCTGCCCCGTCGATTCTTCCGTGCTGACCAGCGTTGCATACATGCGCGCCATGTTGAAGAGCGGCATGGCAAACACCGGCGCGCTGCAGCCATCGATGCCCACGCCGATGTCATTCGCCGGCATCCACGCCCAGCGCGCGATCGCCTGCAAAATGCGCTGTTGATGCGGATGATTGAGATCGAGATAATTTTCCACCGGCCAGCCGCGATTCACACACGCGGCCAACATGCCGGCGTGCTTGCCGGAGCAGTTGTTGTGCAGCACGCCCGGTTTCTCCCCGCGCCGCCGCAAATCTTGAATGACCGCCGCGCCGAGCGGGGGGTGAATGCCGCATTGCAAATCTTGCGGCGTTCTGCCGATCTTTCTCAAGATGCTGGTTACCGCGTCGACGTGTTTCGGCTCGCCGTTGTGGCTCGACATGATCACCGCCATCTCATCGTCGCGAAAACCGAAAACTTCCGGCACCGCATCATCATACAGCGGCATGGCTTGAAACGGTTTTGCCGCCGAGCGAATGTAGGTCATAAAGCGCGGATCGCCAAGCGCAAAAAGAATTCTGCCCTCCGCCTCGACAGCCACAACGTGGCCAAAGTGTTGGCTCTCGACGCCGCCGCCCCGCGTCACATTGGCAAGCAAGGCCGGCGCGGTTTTGACGCCGTTTCGACTTCCTTGGATATAAACGTTCGACAGTCCTTCGTCAGTTGTTTTCATTTCGTCAAATCCAGCATCTCCTTGACGGCGCGTTCCATGCCGACCATGACGGCTTTGGCGATAATGGAATGGCCGATGTTCAATTCCTCGATTTGCGGGATGGCCGCGATCTCGCGCACGTTTTGATAATTTAAGCCATGACCGGCGCTGACGCCAAGGCCGAGTTTGTTCGCGGCAATAGCCATCGACCGAATTCTCTCCAGCTCATCGCTGACGCGGTTCAGCGTTTCGGCGTTGGCATAACTGCCGGTGTGCAGCTCGACATAATCCGTTTTCACCCGCGCCGCGGCCTTGATCTGGTTGAGGTCGGGACCGATGAACAAGCTCACGACGATGTTGTTGGCGCGCAAAATCGTGATCGCCTCTTCGAGATATTCAAAATTGGAAATGACGTCGAGGCCGCCTTCGGTGGTCACTTCTTCGCGGCGTTCGGGAACCAGCGTCACCATGTCCGGCACCACTTCGGTCGCAATTTTCACCATCTCGTCGGTCGCCGCCATTTCCATATTCAGATGAGTTTTGACCACTTCCTTGAGCAGATAAAGATCCTTATCCTTGATATGGCGGCGGTCTTCGCGCAGATGGCAAACGATGCCATGCGTGCCGGCCATTTCCGCCAACACCGCCGCCGCAACCGGATCCGGCATTTTGCCTTTGCGTGCTTCGCGAATCGTGGCGACGTGATCGACATTGACACCCAAACGAACCATGATTTCTCCTTAGTTCTTGTAGCTGGTTGCTTGTTGCTGGTTGCTGAAATTTTAGCAACAAGGAACCAGCGACCAGCAACAAGTTATTTTCGTTGCGCCAAAATTTTTTCCTCGGGCTTGGCCGGGCGGATCAATTCCGCCACCGGCACAAATTTAAAACCGCGCTGCACGAGCTGCGGGCCGATTTCTTTGAGGGCGCGCAGCGTAGACGGATGCGGATGCCCGATGGCGACGGCGGCGCCTTCGGCCGCCGCGAGATCCGCCGCTTGCCACATTTTTTTCTGCACCCGTTCCCAGCCTTCTTCGTTGTCGAGAAAAATATCGTTGATTTCCGCCGGCAATCCCATTTTCGTCGCCAGTTTGAAGGCGCGGGTCTGGGAATTGGTTTTGCTGTCAATAAAAAACAATCCGGCTTTTTGAAGCTCATCGAAAACCGGCGTCAGCAGGCTGTCGTTGACCGTCGCCGCCGAGCCCATGTGATTGTTCATGCCCGCCGCATGGGGAACCGCCGCGATCGCTTTGCGCACGCGATCGCGAATCTCTTCCGGTTTCATGTCGAGCATCAAACTGTAGCTGTCGTTTTCAACCGCCTTCTCGAGCGCTTGCATCGGCATGTGAATCATGATCGGTTTGCCAGCCTTGTGCAGTCGTGCCGCGATTTCTTTGGAGAATTTCACGCCCGGAATAATGGAATACGTGATGGGTGTTTCCAGGCGCATCAATTCATTGACGACATCGCTGACAGCGTAGCCGAAGTCATCGATGATGATCGCGATCTTGCCGGCGTGGCGCGTGAGCGCCGCGTCGGGAATCAAACGGATTTTGCCCAGCGTCTTTCCCGCAAACGAGTAAATAAGATTGGTTTCGCCGGTGCGCAAATCTTCAGTGCCGCTTTCGACTTTGCCGCCAAGCTGCCGCACTTGATTCGATAAAACCTGATAGATCACCAGCGGATGAATTTCCTTGGGAACGCGCACATTTCTGTCGTGGCCTTGATATTTAATCCACTCCACGCGGATGCCGAAATTCGTCAGGACGCGATCGGTGGCAAGGCGAATGCGCTCCTCTTTGGACGGCGTTTTGGTTTTCGGCGCGGCAAATTCGGAAATTCCTTTCGCCGCTTTTTCCAGCAATGACGGCGACGCCTTGGCATTCTTTGCCGCTCCCGGTGTGCGGTCGCGCGCGAAAAAGTCGATGCCGAGAATGACCGCAATCCCGACGCAAAACACCAACGTCAAATTTTTCTGCCACGCCGGAATGCCGGGGCGGATGTCTGATCTTCTGCTCATTGTGCGAAGTCTGCTTTCAATCTGCTCCAGGTCAAGGCGCTGCCGCTGGAAAAATCCGCCCAACGGTAAATCGACCAATCGCCGAACTGATCGCGGCTCAGCCAGAACCGTCCTTCTCCGGAAACTTTGCGCGGCACCCCGCTCGCCTGGCGTTGATGCCGGACGAGCAGTTCGTAACGCTGCAAAAAAGTGGCGGAATCGCCCGCCACCACGGTTTGCAAAGAATCGAGACGTAAGCTAAACGTGGAATCGACAGGAAGGGGGTCTCGCATCCTTGCAAAATAATCGCGTTCCTCTTTCAATCCCCAACGTGCAAACAAGCCCGGATTGGTATTGGCGACGGTCGCTTCGGGAATAAAACGAAACCGGCGGCCGGAACGCGTGGAGTCGGCAAAACATCGTTCATAGTTCACAACATTCAACTCAGCCAGCGCATTGCGTAGATTGCTGAACACGATTCCCGGCGAATGGGGAAGAAGAAATGTGCCTTGCACGCGCTTGGGAGGTTCCGGCGTGCGCGTTTGAAAAGGATTTTCACAGGCGTTGAACCCAATCGCCAAACTCACGGCCAGCAAACCGATGATTCTACGCACCGAAACTTTCATGTTGTGAATATAGGCTTTGTGGAGAATTTTATCAAGCGGTATTTTCAATTTTTTACATCAATTTTTTTCCGGCGACGGCTTGTTTCTTGTGAAAAAAAATATTACATTCATGCTATGCAATTCTGCCCTTATTGTTCCACTCCGTTGGCAACAAAGCTCATCGAGCAATACGAACGTCTCGCTTGTCCCAATTGTGATTGGGTATATTGGAACAGTCCGATTCCCGCCGCCGGCTGCCTCATCGAGCATGGCGGCAACATTTTGTTGGTTCGCCGCAAGACCCCGCCTCATGCCGGCGAGTGGAGCTTGCCGGTGGGGTTTTTGCAATTTGGCGAAACCGCCGAGCAAGCCGCGGCGCGCGAAGTGGCCGAGGAAACCGGCTTGCGCGTCGAAACCACCTCGTTAATTGGAACGTACAGCGACGTCGTCAATCCGCAACGGAGTCATTTGGTGTTGATCTTTCGCAGCCGCATCCTCGGCGGGACGCTGCAAGCCGGCGACGATGCGGCGGAGGTTGCTTGGTTCTCCGAAAATTATTTGCCGCCGCTTGCGTTTGCTTCCACGCGCAGCGCCATCGAAATGTGGCGGGCGGAACGCCATGGCCCGCCGACCGCCTATTACTTTTGCCCGCGCTGTTGCAGCAAATTGGAATTGCGGCCATTCGGCGGGCGCAATCAACAAGCCTGCCCGACTTGTGATTGGATTTATTGGATCAATCCGATTCCCATCGCCGAAACCATCGTGATAAATAATGAAGGGCAGGTTCTGCTCATTAAAAGAAAATTTCCGCCGCGCGTCGGCGATTGGGCGCTCCCCGGCGGTTTCCTCGATTGGGGCGAAAGCGCCGAAGCCGCGGCGGTCCGCGAAGTTCGCGAAGAAACCGGCCTCGAGGTGCGATTGGTCCGTTTGCTGTGCACCATGGGCTTGCCGAGTTTATTGAATCCGGAGCATTGCATTCTGAAATCGATTTTCATCGGCGAGATTATCGGCGGCCGTTTGCAAGCCGGAGATGATGCGCTCGACGCCGATTTTTTTTCGTGGCAGGATTTGCCGGAAAACTTGGCAACGGAGAGCACGCGCGAGGCGCTGAATCGCTGGCAACAACAATTATAGTTACGGCGAATGGATTGTTATTGAAAATTGTAAATTGCAAATTTTCAATTTAAAATTTGCAATGCGTTATAATTTCTTTCCAAAGAAAAACATCAGCGGTCGCGCCACCCGCCGGCCCCACGAGGCTTCGTTATGCTCGTCGCCGAGGCCGAAATGATAGGCGAGATTTTTTCCCGCCTCAAAACCGCGGCGAATGAGCGCGTCGCGCATGCTGCGATAAACCCACGCCTGATTGCCCTCCGCGCCTTCGCTGCCGTGATCGAGATAAATTTTAATCGGGGGAATAGGCCGCGTTTCCGAATCCACCAAACGAATCGACGCGGTATTTTCCCACATCCACGTGCCGGAAAGACAGCCGGCCATGCTGAAAATTTCTGGATGCCACCAGGCGAGATAAAATGAAATCAACCCACCGAGCGAAGAACCCAGCAATGACGTGTGCTGGCGCGAGGGGAGAGTCCGATACGTTTTATCAATAAACGGCTTGACTTCGTCAATCAGAAATGCCGCATATTTATGCCCGCGCTTGGTGGTGTATTCTTCGAGACGCCCCATCGTGTTGGCAAGCCCGACGATGATCAGCGGCTCGATTTTTTTGTCGTGAATCAGCCGGACGGCGGCCTCATGTAATTGCCAATCGACGCCGGCAAACGCCGTGGCCGGATCAAAAAGATTTTGCCCGTCGTGCGCATACACAACCGGATAACGCCGGCCCGGCTCGTTGGCATAATCCGGCGGCAGCCAAACGATCAAATCGCGCTCGTAGCCGAGAACCGCTGAAGGGAATTTTCGATGATATTCGAGGCTCAAAGTCGAGATGCAGTAATCGGCGGTTGGTGAATATGTCTAAAAGTTACCCCCGGCTTTTTTCTCATTCAAAAGAAAAGCCGGCAAATCCGACTGCGGCGCTTTTTCATCCCACTTGATCCATTCAAACGGCGTGCGGCATTGCAAGCAGTAGAATTGCGCATACGCCAATGTTGTCCCAAAGTCCGCTTCGCGCTGTGTTTCGGACGAGCCGCAAAACGGGCAGCGCACACGATCTTCAATATCTCCCACGTGTTTCTGCTTTTCTAATGGCATCATGATTGCTCGCTTAGTTTGAAAATCGCGTTTTTGCTGCCGCGCAAGTGATAGAGAATGCTTTCTTCCGGCTGCGTCGGCGCGCATCGCCGTGAGTGCAGATTCCATTGGGAAAAATCAATCGGAAAGGTTGGCGTCCAAGCGCCGTTTCTTTGCTCCAAGCCAATGAAAATTTTTTTATCGTGGGCCAGGGCGCCGACCCAATCCAGAAAACGCTGGCGCAAAGCCTCCCACGGCGCATTGACGATGCCGTATTTTTCCAACGTTTTCATCATCGCGTGATCAGGCGGACCGAGCCATTCCAGCGTCGGAGAGAGCGCCCAGCGGCTGGCTTCTTCGAGGGCGGATTTGGTTTGTGAATTGTACTTGGCGAGCGTGCGAAACCAACCCTGCGCGTTGCGAAGATGATGCTTTTCCTCTTCCACCATTTTGTCGATAAAATTGGCCACCGGCTCGAAAGACGAGCGTTGCAAGCCGGTCAAGATTACCGTCAGTGCGCCGTCGGTAAAAAGATTGATGGCCACAAAGTCGGCCCATTTCACCAGCGGGCGATCCAGGCAGGCGACATTGGCAAATTCATTCAGCGGGCGTTTTTCAATCAACGCCTCCGGACTGTCGCCAAATTGCGTATTGAGGCAGGCATGCAATAAACGCAAATGGCCAAATTCATCCTGCGACATGCAACAGGCCGCGATACCGGCCTCGAGCGCCGGCGTTCCGAAGGTCCATTCGCCATAATGAAAGCCCAAAAACATTTTGGTGTCCGCGGTCGCAATCAACAAAGCTTGAACGGCGTCACGGCAGTCAGCAGGAAGGTTTTTTGCAGAAGCAAAGGTCTGAGTCATGTTTTCATTATTTAAAATTCATAAATAATCGTTTAACGTGGAATGTCTAACGTTCTTACAATAGAAAATCGTCTTACGTTTTACGTCTTTACGTTTTAAATTTTAGATTGCACGTTACGCTTACGATCAATTCCCCCAAATCGGCCTATCGTCCGGATTGAGCACCGGAATGATTTCACTGCGGCGAACCACGCACATTTCGACCCATTTCTCTTCGTCGTAGGCTGTCCACGCATAAACTTTGGCCAGCTCATCATTCGGCGCGTTGACGCTGCCAACGTGCATGATCGGCTCTTCGTGCGACTTGCGGGCAAAAACTTCGTAAATGCGTTGGGAGGACATGATCCAAACTTTTAAGGTTATCGTGCTTCAATGAATTTGCTTTTTCCGGCCATTGTGCCGTCCGTTCTTCTCGGCGAATGAAACGATTAAGTTGCGTAGCGCCTCCGAAGATTTGAGCCGCAGGGCTTTTTTGAAGAGGCTACGCAGGCTCTTGATATCCCGAATGGAATTAATCGTCGTGAGAGTCTTTTTGTCCAAAACGCCAAAACGCGCCTCGAGGAGATCAAGAAGATTTTGTTGAAAAGTCAAAGATGCCCCTTCTTCTCTAGCCTCTTCCTCGATCTCCTGAACCGGCTCCTTCAGTCCAGGAAATTTTTTGATCATTTGTTTTGTAAGCATGGTCGTGTTCTCCCGATAAATTTGGTCAAGAATTCTTCTCGTAAAATAACGTTTCGCCAAAATTGCACAGAGTCCGAGAATTTCTTCAAAATGCTCGGGGTCCTTTCCCAATAAAATCATCAGCTCGCGCTGCTTCTTGAGCAACGCTAAATCCGGCTTTGAAGAAATGTCCAAGAGCAGCGGCAAAAAACCGAGGCATTCCTTCTTGCCTGCAAGAATGGCATCCCGTAGCGCCGACAGTTGGATGATTGGAAAAATGAAGGCGTTCGTCTCCATGCCATGCGGGTCGACAACATATCGGCCCAGGGATACATGTGCTCCGGCGCGCGGCTTGACCAAAAATAAGGCTGAGATGGTCTTCAGTTTATAGTTATTCGTCAAGCCGGCAGAATAAATGAAAATATCCTCCGCAACTGTTGCCTCATACCGTGTTAGGAACTCAAGATGGAGCAGATATTTTTGCTTTCCAAGCCGTAGCTCGAAAATCTGATCGACAACGCGAGTGCGTATCCGTAGCTCTTTGTCGAGTTTGACCGGAATGATTTTAAACTTGGCGTTCGGGAACAAGAGACGGGCAAATTGCTCCGGATCTCGTACCGCCAGCGTCTTGATGATCTGATCTATCGCCGGGTGCGACATGTGATTCTTTTTCAAAATATAATGGCTTTCGGGTTATGATGCAACCTCTCACACCGCCACCCCAAAACTTTGCAAAATATCACGCCCCTGTTCGCTGAGCCGGCTCTTCGTCCACGGCGGATTCCACACGACATTGACCTTGACCGAAACAACGCCCGGCAGCGAGTCGACCTTCTCACGCACATCCGAAATCAGCATGTCCATCGCCGGGCAGGCAATCGCTGTAAATGTCATGTCGACCTCGACATTGCCGTCATTGAGACGAACGTCGTAAATCATGCCCATGTCAACGATGCTGATCGGCATTTCGGGATCGGTGACTTCTGTGAGGGCATTCCAAATGAGTTTTGAATCAAGCATACGACGTTCATTTAAACCACTCCTACTCATACTCTTTCTCTTACTCGTTTTCGGAATTTTTTAAAGACGAGTGTGAGTATGAGTATGAGTTTTTAGACTGACCAATGCAAGCCGCCAAACGTTCCGGTTTTGTCGCCTTGAATCATATTGATGTACGTTTTATTCATTGGCCCACGCGCCTTCCAGCGTTGGAAGACTTGCTCCCACGTGATCGGCTCGTCGAAGAGCCAGCGTTTCGCCTGGGGATCGTACTGTACCGGAAACTCATACTCAATCACATATTCTTTTTTTCCTTCATCATAATGCGCCGGCGCTTTGATGCCGCAGCTTTCGCAGAGCGGCACCGTCGAATTCATCCACACCTGGCGGAGTTGATCGTTGGTCAAACCTTTCAATTTATAGTCGAGCTGGTCTTGGTGTTTCTTTAAGCTATCCGGCAAGCCGAACCATTCGAGCGTCATCGGGAACATCCAGTCGACCGCGCGCTGCAAGGCTTCTTTCGCCGCGCCGCCGGCTTTGGCAAGCCGCTTCATCCAGCTTTCGCCGTGACGAAGATGCAAAACTTCTTCGCGATCGACTTTGGTGAGCGCGCGCTGCCACGGGCCATACGAACAATTTTTGTGAACGTCGGCGAGCAGCGTAATGCCGGCGCGATCAAAAAATCCGTTGGCGACGACCATTTCGGCCCAATTTTCCAACGGCTGGTCGAAGCCATACGGATGCTTGAACTCGTGCGGCGCGCGGCCGTACATCAACCACTGTTTCGACACGCCGAGATCTTCGAGCAGGCGATAGGCGATGTTGGCGTGACCCAGCTCGTCTTGAATAATCGCGTAAACCGCCAGACGGCTGTTAATCGTTGGCGCATCTTTGGAAGCAAAATAATACGCCGGCGCGCTCACCAGCTCGGTGTCGCCCTGCACGGTGAGAATGACTTCCAGCGCTTTTTTATACCCCGGCGTCATGTCGTCTTCGGTTTCGACGATGAAGCCGGTGGCAATTTTTTGGCGAAGCTCGGCATCTTTTTCTTGATGCAGCATTAAATCCTCCAAGCAAAATTTGAAATTAGTGAATGGCGTAGCCGATGGCAAAATTTAAAAATCGTTGTCCGAAAGCGCTTACAGCCAATCCGAGCATTGAAGCGGCCATGATGAAAAAGCGAAGAAACGCGGACAAGATTTGCCTCATTAAAAATCACCCAAACGAAAAACCACCAAATAAACGATGATCAAAATCAAAACCGAAACCCCGCGGCTGATATTCACCTGCACGGATTTGGTTTTTTCAAGCGCCGCCAAATCGTTGGAGGCGCGCAACGCTGTCATGCGCTTGCCGCCGCGCAGTTGCATGTGCGCCAAAACCATCCAGATGACGACGAGCGTGAGTTTGGCATGAACCCACGGCTCAGCAAATTTTCCCATCACCATGGTAAGCGCCAATCCGAGCACGAAAGCCGTCATCACCCCGGGAAAAGCCAGCACGCGAAAGATCGCCAGGGCCGTTTTTTCGCTGGCTTCCGCTTCGGCAGCGCTGCCGCGGCGATATTTTGAGAGAATGAAAAGTTGCGTTATGGCCCCGCTAACCGCCGTCAACACCGCTAAAAGATGTAACACTTTCAACCAATTAATCAAAGCCATCGACATAAACAACCCTCCGGAAAAGTTAGCTGAAAAATAGTTTATCAAAGATAGAAAGAAGAAGGGGAAATGTCAAGGGGTGAAAAATTTTTCTTGATTTTAAGCAGTGGATACTGTAAGCTGTTAATATGCCAGTAGATTTTGACATAACGCCCTATGTCGAGGGCTGGAAGAAACGCATGGCCGAAGCGGAAGCGCGGATGGCGGCGCGGAAGCGAGAAGCGTTCGCGGATGCCCAAAAAATTGCGCGCGTTCTAAAGGAAAAATACGGCTGCACGCGCGTTGTCGGCATTGGCTCGACATTTAACGAAAAAGATTTTACGGAACATTCGGATATCGATCTAGTTGCTTTCGGCTTGCCGGAAAAGAAGTATTTCTCGATTTCAGCAGAAATTGGCCATTTAACCTCTTTTGAAGTTGACCTCATTCCGGCTGAAGATGCAAGGCCGTTTACCATGCAAATCGTTGCAGAAGAGGGCGTGGAGTTATGAAACCGCACGATCCAATAGTTATCAAAAAAATAATAGCAGAAATTCGCGCGCAATTGAAGAAACTGGATGAGCTATTTGTGGAATGGGAAAATCATCGTCTCGGTGAGTGGACTGATACTTTTTTTCTGCGCGGTAAAGGATCGGTCTTTCATGATTTTTATTGTGGAGTTGAAAATATCTTCAAGCGCATTGCGCCAAAACTGAATGGCGGTCTGCCGGAAGGAGTCGCATGGCACAAAATATTGCTTGATAATATGCGTCTGGAAATTGTGGAGGTTCGTCCGGCAGTTGTTTCAGTGGAAACGGCCAAATTACTGGAGGAATTTCTTGATTTCCGTCATAAGTTTCGCCATATCTACGGCTTTGATTTGGATTTCAAGAAATTGGATGCTCTCGATCAAATTTATCCGGAAACGCACAAACAGTTCGTCAGTGACATCAATAAATTTATCGAATTTCTCAATGGTCTTGTGAAGGAGATTGAACAAAGTAGTTCAGATTCAGGGTAACAACACCATCTTCTTAACCGCCGACCATTTCCCAAGATCGTTTTCGACCTGCAAACGATAAAAATAAATCCCGCCTGCAATCCGCTTCCCATCAAGATGACGCCCATTCCATTTTATTCGATGCTCTCCGGCAGCGCGCTTTTCATCAACGAGCAAGTTCACTCGTTCGCCGAGCAGATTAAAAATTTCCAAACGAACATTTGATGCCGTTGGCAGAGAAAATTGAATTTCAGTTTCTCCGGTTAAAGCAAAGGGATTGGGACGATTCTGCCACAATTGAAATTGCGCCGGCACACTGCTCTCTTGTTCAGCCACATTCGTTGCCGGCGAAATATCCGCGACACGGCGCGGCAAGAGTTGATAAACCTCGGTGTACGGCAGGGAAGTATCAAATTGATTGACGATGCCGGCGACGTCGAATTTGCCGCTCGGCGCCGGTTGCCCGTCAATATCCGTATCGCTGTCAATGCGCATAGTGCACGGCCCGCTGCCGTCGTCAATGGTTAAATTGCCGCTTGAACCGGCAGGCGGAAAGTTTCCCGAAATGATTCGCGCGCCGCTAATTTTAACGAGCAGTCCCTCGAAAATTTCGCCGTTGACGGCAAGCTGATTCGTCGTTATGGCTTGCGGCGTAACAGGCGGTTTGACGCCGAGACGGCGCACGGCGTACGGGATAATATCCATGTTGCCATTAAACAGCGAAACGCCGCCCAACACTTCCACTTCAAACGCGAGATTGGGGCCGATTTCATTGGGCACGTTTCTGATAAAATCACCGCCAAACACCGCGACGCCGCCGGTGGAATCTTGCAAATAACCCGGGCCGGAGCTGGCGCCAAAATGCGTCACGGCAGTCGCAACGCCGCGCAATTTTACATTCGCCCAGCCAAAACTTTGCGGCACGCCGTCGCTGAAATTTTGCCGCAAGCTGCGAATCGTCATCGGCTCCGGCTCGGCGGGACTCGCCCCCGGACTATTCACCCAAATCGGACTCGTCCACAACAGATCGCCGTCTTCCTGCACGAGCTTGGCAAAATAATAACGGGATCCGGTTGAATTGCTATCGACGACTGTCCAATCAAAATTCGGCGCATTCAAATTTTTCCACGCCAACAGAAAACCGTTTCGATAAAGCTGGGCTTGCCGAAAACGGCTGTTGGTCGAGGGCGAGGCGTGCGCCGCGAGACGCAAGGTTACATGATTATCGGTATCATTAAAACTTTCACCCATCCAATGTCCATCGGCAGTGAAGATGTCAAGATAAATGCGATCATTAATCGGATTCGTTTCAAACGCGTAAGTTCGATGCGCTCGAATCGCCGCAAGGATTTGGGGCTTGGTTAAAGAGTCGGCCAGCACGCCGGTGAGATAAATATCGCCGTCGGTGGCGCGCAGATCGCCGTAATTCCCGCCGTGATTGTCCTGATCGCCGAGCGCGCCGACGTGCCAGCCTTTTTGCAGCGCGAGCAAATAGTAACGTTCAAAATTCGTCGAGCGTTTGCCGTTGATGACTTCCAGGCTCGTCATGAACGGATCTGCCGAGGAATCGTAATTAAAATTGAGAAAATTTGAATTGTTGTTTTCCGTCGAAGGATGATTGAATTGCCCGGAGACACGGCGGCTCATGATGAATTGATAGGCCATATTGAGATCGTAACGAATCGCGTCGTTATCCAAGCCGTTGCCGGCGATGGTTGGCGCTTCGAAGATATTCATGTGGCCGTAGCCCGTGCTGCCGAGGCTGCCGAGTTCCTGTCCGGCGACGGCGACGAACTGGCTGTCGAGCTTGTCGTAAGCCGCCGCGGCGGCGCGAATTTTTTCATAATTCACTTGTGGCAAGCCGTTGGTGTGATCGCTGATCGCGAGAAAATCAATCTTCGCGACATTTTTGGCATAGGCATAAGCTTGCGCCGGCATCTTCGCCGTTGATTGCGCATCATGCGACAATGCCGAGTGCGAGTGCATATCGCCGAAATAAACGCGGTAAGTTTGCGCAACGGCTGTGAAATGCAGTAACATGAAAATTAAAAAACTCGCAACAAAAAGGGAACTGCAACGAAAAAATGGTGATGGCATGCTTTTCATCTGTGAAATCCGTTGTTATAAATCCGTGTTGAGCTTAAACCGCACGATGCGATTGTTGCCGGTATCCGCAATATACAAAACTTTGTTGAACCACGCCGCGCCGTTCGGCTGATTGAATTGCCGCTCGCCAGCGCCGCGGCCGCCGAAACTTTGGCTGCGAAACTCGCCGCCGGCCGGATTGAATTTGTAGAGGCTGTCACTTCCGGCGTCGATCACATAAATATTGCTGACATCGTCCAGCGCGATATCTTCCGGCGCCTTAAACTTGCCGGGCGTATAAAACGCTTTGCCTTGCTCAATTTTTGCTGTGAAACCATACGCATCGGTGGTAATCCATTGGGCGCGATGAAAGCTGCTGCCGATTTGCGTGAAAATAAAATCCACCGTGCTGCGACTAACGGCAATAATGCCGCTCGGCTCCGTCACGGAAAAGAACCCCGTGCCGCCGGGAACCAATGGCAGCGGCCCGACGAATTTATCATTCTGGTCGAATTGCACGATCGCATTGTCCGCCGTCTCCATGCCTGTTCGAGTGACGTAGTAGGAGCGTCCACGATACGTCGCAATGCCGGTGAAACGCCAATTCGGGTGGTCGCGTTGTTCGAGCGTGAGAATTGTGTCGATGCGCGCGTTTGCAATCAGGTGGTTCGCTTCAACCAGATTGATGCGATACACACGGTTCGAATTATTCACGACGAGCAAATCCAATTGATTGTCTTGCGCCATCGCGACGGGACTGGGGATGCGACCGGAAAATCCCAACACACTGCCGACCGGATCGAGCATCACGATGCGATCATTCTCCGTATCGGCAACGTAAATCAACGGCTCCGCGCCGACGTGCACGTCACGCGGCCCGCGAAAACTATAGCCTTGCGCCGCGCCCCAAATCGGCGACTGCTGCACGTACAACGTGTCCGTGATGATTTCGCGATTTGTCGTCGTGCTTTGCGAGGGGAGCGGGAATTTTTCTCCGCAGGACGAGAGGAAAAAAGCAAACGGCAAAAAGCAAAAAGAAATATTGAAGAGTTTTGTTTTCATTTTTGAAATCCGTGAAAATCCGCGTTATCCGCGTCATCCGTGTTCAAAGCTTTTAAAAGCTGAGTACAAACGAAAACCGATTCGCATTTCCCAGCCGCCCAAAATCCGTGTATGCGTAATCGAGATTGGCGTGCGCGATGGACAAGGGCAGCGACAACCCCGCGCCCAATGTGAAGGATTCTTCATCGACATTCAGTTTGTATCCCGACCGCAAGCTGAACTTGTCCGTCATCTTGCGCGCGAAGGAGAGGCCGATGGCAACATCGCCGAACGTGAAAAAGTTGCCCGTGCCCGCCGGTGCGAATTCCGTCGTCTCTTCCATGTCTTCCATGTGCAACGACGTGAAGCTCACGCCCACTGCATTTGTCGGCGAAAGATGGTGCACGTAGCCGACAAACTCGTGCTTGATCTCCACCGGCCAATCGACGTGCGAAGGAGAGGAAACCACGTTCGCGGGCGCAAAAGAAAATTGTTATTTGTCATAACCTCACCATTTTTGTTCATTTTTTCTTGCACCGACTTGAATTTTTGAGAAAAGTTCCGTATTTTTAAATCAAACAAAATAGGAGTTCACAGATGACGGCAACGGTTCAACTCAAAATGGATTTGTGGACGAAGTTTGCCGGTTTGGCCCAACGACAGCGCAAACGTCCAGACCGACTACTCGAAAAACTTATGGCCGACTATCTCGCCATTCAAAAAGATTTGCAGCTTGATGATGCCATCCGGCAGCAAGCTAGAAAAAGCGGTTTCAAAGAAAACGACGCGGTGGCATTGGTCAAGCAATATCGCCAAAACAAAAGAGCGTAAGTGGCTGCCAAGAAAGAACGTCTTCCGGTCGTGCTGGATACCAATGTCATCATTGCCAACTATCTGAGCACGAATCCGAAATCTCCGAACGTGGTCACGGTGCGCTTATGGCGAGAACGAAAACTGCAATTGATCGTCTCTGCAGAAACCACCGCGGAGTATGTCGATGTTCTCAACCGGCTCGGCATCGCAGAAAATTTGGTAACTAACTTTGCCGCTTCATTGCACGAAGGCGGCAATGTGACGCAGGTTAATCTGGGAAAGCGTTTCACGGATAGCCGTGATCCAAAAGACAACCCGTTTCTTTCTACTGCTGCCGCCGGTCGCGCGAAGTTTTTGGTGACCAATGATTCCGATTTGTTGGATATCCCTGAAGCGTCAAAACGGAAATTTAAGTTTCGCATTATCACACCAAAAGTATTTTTAAAAATTTATTTTGAGCGTTTTACTCTGACCTAAATCCGTGACGTTGGTTCAAACGGACGGATAAATTTTGCATGTCGTCGGTTTGATCTAAAATTGTTCTTTGTTCAATGGTTTTGCGAGGTGATTTTCACCCTTCACACACGCCAATTTTGACGTTCGGGCGTACGATGGCCGCCTCACCATGTTGTGAGTTCTGACGCCCCCGATATTTCGCGCACGGCAAGTTGAGCTACGGGCTGAACGCCAAATAAACATGGCGATACACCGGATACCAAGGCGAATAGCGGCCAAAGGCCAGCTTCCAACTTCTGGCATGATGCACCACGCGCCTCGCCAAGGTGATAAGATTGTGAATGACCGTCCGCAAGCGGCGGCGTTTGGCTTTTTTGCGTAACGGCTGCGTGGCAGCGTTCAAGCTTTCTTGTCCAATCAAGCGAAGCAGGTTATACGCCAGCATGCCGAGGTGCAATACCAACGAATTGGCGGCAAACTTCCCGGACGGCAAGCGTTCCAAATCGAGTTCGCTTTTGATTTCGCTGTGGAATTGCTCCATCGTGCCGTGCTGCTGATAAACGGCTTGAATCTACAGAAAAAAAATTCGAATGTCAAGTTCATATTATTTTTCTGCAATTAGGCGGGTTTTCCGTATATTATCAACAAACAGAGGTCAACGGTTTCTCACCATCCTTCTCTGTCTTGTGGGCCAGGGCCGGCGCACGTCACCTCCTTGAAAAACAGCGGGGCTGTGAGCGAGCAAGGTTCGAGCAAATCAATTCGTCTGTCCAAACAGCTTGGATTCAACATCATTGAGGAGAGCAGACAATGCGTTTTAAGTACTGGCGCGGGCTCATAGTCCCCATTTTTTTGATTTTAATGATCGGCGTCTTTGCGTCGCCTAACGAGGGGCGCGCTCAAGGCGAGGCCATTTCGACGGCGACCAAATCCGGTTTTCTCAAATCCAACCAGAGCAAAGTTTTCTACCACGATGGAAATTGGTGGGCCGTCGCGCATCATGATACAACCAGCCGCTGGTACATCTGGAAATTCAGCGGCGGTGTGTGGACGCGACTCAATTCCCTCGTCAAAAGCTCGACGATGAAATATGACGCCGTGGTCAATTCCGCGAGTGGAAAGCTCTATTTGATCGGCTCGCATGCCTCGGCGACGGAATTTCGGCGCTATGGCTATGCGAGCGGCACGGCGACGTGGACGCTGGACGCCGGGTTTCCGGTGAAGCCGAGTTTTAGCAATGAGGATGCCGGCAATCCGCTGAGCCTCGTGCAGGCGAAGAACGGCGATCTGTGGATTTTTCGCATTAACAACAATAAACTGCAAGCCAAACGCTCCACCGACGGCGGCGCGACCTGGTCGGCGGCGATTGAGGTAAAAACCGGATTGACGGCAGCGACCGGCACCACCGACGCCGTGGCCTTTAGCTCCGGCGGCAATGATTTTGTTGGCGTCGCTTACGGCGAAACCCCGGCCGCCGGCACCAAATTCGGTTTTCTGGCGCATCAAGACGGCGCGGCGAACGAGACGTGGACGGATGAATCCTCGTCGTTGACGCTTTTTGGCGCGGAGCGCGGCAGCAACCAACTTGGCATGACGACGGACGCCAACAATAATATTTATCTCTTCACGAAAACCGGCAATGCCGCCGGCAGCGATCCGCGCAACACGTTGTATAAACGCACGAACGACGGCGCCTGGCAGAAATTTAAAGTCAACACCAGCGCCAGCGAAGATTGGAAATCGCCTGCCGTCGTTTTCGAGGCGGTCAATAATAAAATTTATGTGATGGGCATCAATGCCGCGTCGCAGCAGGGTGAATATAAAACGTGCACGATTGGCCAGGAATCCACGTTGCAAGCGGAGTCCGCTACGGTTTTATTTTCCGGCGCCGGCGCCACGTTTGCGGAGCTGAGCGCGCCGCCGGGTGGAACGGGCGTTGACATCAACAGCGGGTTGATGGTGGCCGCGGACAACAGCGCTGCCAGCGATATTTGGTATCGCCACGTGCCGATCGTGAGCGCGGCGCCGGTGACGATTGGCGCGGTCATCGTGAATTCGAATCAAGTCAATGCCAACGCCGCGTATACGATTCCTTTAACGTTGTCGGCGGGCGGAGGTTTAATGGCTGGTTCGGGAATCATCGATCTCATTTTTCCCGACAACACGTTGACGCCGGCGAGCCTGGCGGCGAATGCGATTTCCGTGAATGGGGCGCCCTGCACGAACGTCACGGTTGATGCCGCGGCCCGGCAATTGACGATTACGACGCCGATGAATTTGAGCCACAATCAATCTTTTGCCGTCGAGATCAGCGCGAGCGCGGGTTTGTTGAATCCGGCTTTAGCGGGCGTGTATCAATTGAATGCGTCGACCAGCTCGCAGCCGGCGGCGGCAACGTCGCCAGATTACGAGATCGTTGCGGCGACTAGCGCGGTGACGCCGGCAACGGTTTCGCTTTCGGCGAGTGAGCCGGATAGCTGCGCGAATTACTCGATTGCCTTCAATCTCGGCGCGAATGGCCGGATGCTGCCGGGCGCGAGCGCTTTTACCATCACGTTCAATGCTGAAACCAAGCTCGCCAACGGCGTGCTTGCCGGGGTTTTGGTCAATGGGGTTGCCGCCGGCGCTACGGCGGATAACACGAGCCAGACGGTTAATATTACGTTGCCGGCTTCCGTGCCGTTGGGCAACAATGCGGTGGTAACCTTATATCTGCCGGCATCCGCTATTTGTAATCCTTCCGTGATTAGTGACTATACGCTAACAGTTGCCACAAGCGTGGAGGCGACGCCGGTGGCTTCGAATCCCTACAAAATTATCGGGCGTATTCTGCTCGGCCCGATCACGCTGAATCCGCCTTATGCCAGCTCGAATGCGATTTACACGATTCCGTTGACGCTGTCGAGCAACGGCGCGTTGGCAGCCGGCGCCGGCGTTCTCAATTTTCGTTTTCCGGCCGGCACGACGGTTCCGAACAGCATCACGGCAAATCATCTCACAGTCAATGGCACGCCGGCAACGACGGCTGTTTCCAACAGCGTGACGAGAGAAGTCATGATCACGACGCCGGTTGATTTGGCCAACAGCCAGAACTTTTCGGTGGCGTTTACGCTTGGCGCTGGAATCGTCAATCCTGCGACGGCCGGTGATTACGCGCTGCAAGCGTGGACCAGCGCGCAGCCGACGCCGGTTGCTTCCCCGATTTATGCACTGCTGCCGAGCCTTGGCGCCAATCCGATTTCCGCGGTGACCAAATCCGGTTTCAAGAAATCGAATCAGAGCAAAGTTTTTTATCACGACACGCAGTGGTGGGCGGTGGCTTTTGATGCATTTGAAAACCGCTGGTACATCTGGAAATTCAACGGCACGGCGTGGGCCAAGTCGGTGGGCATGGATAAAGGCGCGGCGTTCAATTACGACGTCGTTGTGAACGCCAGCGCCAATAAGATTTACCTTTTCGGCGCGCATAAATCGTTGTCGAAATTCCGCCGCTATTCGTATATCGGCGGGGCGTGGAAAAGTGATTCGGGGTTTCCGATCAGTATGAGCGACTTTGTCACGGTTGATCCCAACAACCCGATCAGTCTCGTGCAGGCGAGAAACGGCGATCTCTGGATGTTTCGGATTCGCGCCGGCAGTTTGCAGGCTAAACGCTCGAGCGACGACGGCGCAACCTGGTCGGCGATTATCCAGGTCAAAACCGGCTTGCGCACGGCGAACGGCACGACGGACGCCGTGGCGTTCAAATCCGGCGACAATGGCGCCGCAGGCGCCATCGGCGTCGGCTATGGCGAAACCGATTCGGCGATGAGCCAATTTGGTTTTCTCGTGCATGAAGACGGCGCGGCGGACGACGCCTGGACGGATGAATCAGCGTCGTTGGCGCCTTTTGGAACCGAACGCGCCCGCAATCAAATTTCGATGACGACTGATGCGAGCAACAACGTTTATATTTTTACACAAAACGGCGGCGTGACCGCCGGCAATCCTCATAATACGCTCTTCCGGCGCCGGAACACGGGAATCTGGGCCAAATTCAAAGTCAACTCCTCCACGATCTGGAAGTCGCCGGCGCTGGCGGTGGACGCGAGCGGCAAAGTGCTTTATCTCATGGGCGTCAACACGGCGACGGCCTGGGGAGAATACAAGGCATGCAGTTTCGGCCAGGAAGCGGCGCTCGATACGATGAGCGCCGCCAGTTTGTTTGCGGTCAGCGGCGGAAAATTTGATGATCTCAGCGCGCCGGCGGCGAATGTGACCGCGCCTTCGGGCTTGATGTTGTGCGCGGATAATCTCACCGCGAACGATGTTTATTTTCGTTATCTCGAATTGGGCGGCAGCACGGCGTTGAATATCAGCGCGGTCGAGGTGGTTTCCAATCAAATCAATGCGAACGCGACCTACACCATTCCGCTGAAGCTCTCCAATCTTGGCGCGCTCGAGGCGGGCAATGGCGTGTTGAATTTTATTTTCCCGCCGAACACGTTCGTGCCCAGCAACATGCCGGCGGCGGCGGTGAAAGTCGACGGTGTGCCCGCGACCACCGTGGTTTCAAACAATCAAACACGACAAGTGACCGTGACCACGCCGGTGAACTTGCCCAACGATTATTCTTTTAGCGTGGTGTTTGACTCGGCGGCGGGCGCGGGGTTGCTTAACCCGATGACGATTGGCGCGGCTTATCGCTTGACGGCCTGGACCAGCGCCCAGCCGGTGCAGATGAAGTCGCCGGTTTACAGTTTGGTGCAAACGACAACCACTCTCACGCCGGCAACAGTGGCGCCATTTCCAACCAGCCCGGACAGTTTGGCGGATTATACTTTGAAGTTCAAGCTCGGTCCACACGGCCGGCCAATCGGAGGCAGCAGCACGGTCATGGTGAAATTCGGCGCTGCGACGAAAGTGTTGAACGGTTCCATTAGCGGCGCCAAGCTCAACCTCAAAGACGCCGACGCCACCGCGGACTCGATCTCGCGTCAAGTCACCGTGACGATTCCGGTCGGTGTAAGCCTGACCAACAATTCAGCGGTGACGTTATTCATCCCGAAATCGAAAATACGCAATCCCAGCCTCGCCGGATTTTATTCGCTGATGGTGGCGACGAGCGTGGAGACGACGTTCGTGGCCTCACAGGAATTTGAAATCAAAGCGAGCAACAGCATCGGCGCGCCGATTGTCGGGACGACAAAGAGCTTTGACCGCAACAACCAAAGCAAGGTGTTTCATCACGGCGGCTTTTGGTGGGTGGCAGCTCAGGCCAAGTCGGATTTGAAGTGGTATCTGTGGAAATTCGACGGCCTCACCTGGACGCAAAATGCGCTGATTCACACGGCGGGCAAGAGCCGGCCGGATTGTGTGCTGGACGCGCCGGCAAACAAAGTTTATATCGTGCTGCCCGGCGCCGGCACGACGTACATCACACGCCTGAGCTATGCGCCCGGCGCCGGCGTTTGGTCGACCGATAGCGGTTATCCGGTTCTCATTGCGGATTTCGCCCAGGTTTCGGATCGCGCGGTAAATCTGGCGCGCGCGAAAAACGGCCATTTCTGGGTGTTCCGCGCCACGGATTCGACGCTGACCGCCAAGCGTTCCGACGATTTTGGACTCACCTGGTCGCCCCTGATTATCGTCAAAAAGAAGCTGCATAACGGCGATGGGCTGACCGACGCCACTGCGTTTACGCTCGGCAGCGGCAGTTACATCGGCGTCGGTTATGGCGAGAACAGCGCCCCCGGCTCGATCTATGGTTTTCTGCGCCATCTCGACACGGATCCGGATTCGGTCTGGACGGATGAAACCGCCGCGATGCCGCAGTTCCCCGGAACCACCTCGGACGATCACGTCAGCATGATCACGTATAGCGGCGAAGTGTTGATGCTGGTCAAAACCAACGGCGGCGCCGCCAGCGTGGTCAACATCGGTTTGTTGCGGCGCGCGACCAACGGCGCCTGGAGCCTTTTCCCGGTTCTGTTGTCCGCGGGGTGGACGCGGCCGGTGATGGCGATCGATCAGAGCAATAACCGGCTTTATCTCTTTGGCACGCGCGAAGGCGCAATTAAAGTCGGCGAAATGAAAACCTGCACGATCGGCGATTACGGCTCGCTGCTGACGGCAAAAATCGATACCGTTTTCAAGAATGAGGCGGATAATTTTTTCAATGCCTCGGTGCCGTTTCAGACCGTGAACAGCACGACGAATTTGCTGATTTGCAACGGCAACGAGAGCCGCGACGAGCTGTGGTATAACTTGATCCAACTCGACGGCGCGCCCAAAACCGCCGATGAAACAACGACGGCGGCAGAATGGGCGGGCGAAGATTTCGAGGGCGTGCAGGTGTTTCCGAATCCGTTCAATCCGCAGACCTCGTTTCGCTTCAAAGTGAAAGAGAACTCGCTGGTGAAATTGCAAATCTTCAATCTGGCCGGACAGTTGGTGCGCACGATTGTCGATGAAGATTTTGGCCCGGGCGTCTATCTGCGGCGTTGGAATGGCCGCAATCAGGACGGCCGTCCGGCCGCTAGCGGCGTGTATTTCTATCGCCTGCAAATCGGGCAGCAGATCATGAACGGACGGATTCAGATGTTGAAGTAGTTCGAATACTCATACTCATACTCTTACTCGCCTTGCAAATTCTTAAAAACGAGTAGGAGTAAGAGTACGAGTAAGAGTAAGAGTTGAGTACGACTAAAACCCCAGGCTGAACTTGAGGGACGAGCCAACGCAAATCCTGACGCCATCGGCGCGAGCCTACAGCGGTTTTCAGGATGTGCAGAATTTAACGTAGCCCCGACCCCTTATGGGTCGCTCTCAACACCACTCAATTCGGAGTTTCAAAAGTACCCCACAAGGGGGTAGGACTACAAATGCTTAAGGACAAACCTATGCCATCTCGTGTCTCCAAATTCAGCCGCTATGTTGGGATCATGTTGTGCTGGGGGCTTATTTTCTTGCGTGCAAGCTCGAACCTTTTTGCTCAAACCGGCGCGCCGATTTCGACGAACACCAAATTCGGCTTCAAAAAATCCAATCAGAGCAAGGCTTTTTATTACGACAGCCAGTGGTGGGCGCTGGCATTGAATGAAAGCAACGATCGCTGGGAAATTTGGCGGTACAACGGCGTCAATTGGGTGGCAACCAACTTCGCCGTGCAAAACGGCAACGCGTTTTATTGTGACGCCGTGATGAATCCTACCACCGGAAAACTTTATATGTTCAGCTCGCACCATGCCGCCTCGCGGTTTCATCGGTTTTCTTACATCGGCGGCACGTGGCATCGCGACCCCGATTATCCGGTGGTCGTCTCCGGTTTTGCCAATCCCGATTGGAATAATCCTGGTAGCCTCGTGCAGGCGAAAAACGGCGAGCTGTGGATTTTTCGCATCCGCAGCAACATTTTGCAGGCCAAACGTTCGACCGACGACGGCTTGAGCTGGTCGGATACGATTCACGTGAAAACCGGATTGACGACGGCCAACGGCACCACGGACGCCGCGGCGTTCACTTTTTCCGGCGCTGATTACGTCGGTGTGGCCTACGGCTTGGGAGACGCGGCGGGCAGTCACTTCGGTTTTCTGATGCACGCCGACGGCAGTCCGGCAAACACTTGGATTGATGAATCGGGGGCGTTGACCTTTTTTAGCGTCGAACGCGCGAACAATCAAATTTCCCTGACGGCGGATGCGGGAAATAACGTTTATTTGCTCACGCGCAACGGCAATTCCAGCAACGGCAGCCGGCCGGCCAATTCGTTGTATAAACGCCGGCTGGACGGGGTCTGGCAAAAATTCAAAGTCAATACCGCCGGCGCCCGGGCGTGGAAATCGCCGGCCATCGCGGTTGACGGCGCGAACAGCCGCCTGTATGTCATGGGCGTCAATATTGCGACGCTGTCGGCAGAATACAAAACCTGTTTGCTTGGCCAGGAGAGCAATTTGGATACGGCCGCGGTTTCCACGCTGCTGTCTGCGCCCGGCGCCGACTTCGGCGAGGTCAGCGTGCCGGCCGAGAACGTCGATGCGATTCGCGGGCTGATGGTTTTGGGCGAAAACGTCACCGATCATGACATTTGGTTTCGGCATGTGTCGACGGGCAGCACCTCGCCGCTGATCGTGGGAAATGTCAGCGTCGCCTCCAACCAGGTAAATGCCAATGCCACGTACACGATTCCTTTGACGCTTTCGAGCAGCGGCACGTTGAACGCGGGCAGTGGCACGATCAACTTCCGCTTTCCCGGCAATACCTTTGTTCCGAACAGCATGACGCCGGGCGCGATTCTCGTCAACGGCACGCCGTGCACGGCGGTGGTTTCGAATACCGCCTCGCGGCAGGTGAGTCTCATCACGCCGGTGAATTTATCCAACAACCAAAATTTTTCGGTGGTGTTCAATTCCGCCGCGGGTTTGTTGAATCCGACGACGGTTTCCAACGGCAACACGTATCGCCTCACGGCGTGGACGAGCAGCCAGCCGACGCAGGTCAACTCGCCGAAATACAACATCGTGGCGGCCACGACGACGGTGACGCCGGCCACGGTTATGCTCTCCAACAGCTTGATGTCGGCGTGCTCGACGTACACGGTGGCGTTCAACCTGGGCGCGCATGGCCGTTTGCTTTCCGGTAGCAGCACGATCACGCTTACGTTTAATACGGCGACCACTCTCGTCACCGGCCCGTTGAGCGGCGTTACGGTCAATGGCGTCGCGGCAGCCGCAACCGGCGACAACGCGGCGAAAACCGTCACCGTCACGCTGCCGGCGACGGTTGCGGTGAGCAACAACGCCGCCGTCGCGGTCGCGCTGCCTCAACCGATTGTTTGCAATCCGTCCGCGAACGGAAGTTATACGATGACGGTGAGCACGAGTGTTGAGACCACGCCGGTGGTTTCGAATATTTATCGCCTCGCCCCGCTGTTGGCGGTTGGCAATATTTCCGTCGCGCCAACTCAAATCAGCGCGCCGGCAAGTTACAGCATGGCGTTGACGCTGGCGAGCAACGGCAGTCTCGCGGCGGGCGTGGATGCGCTGACATTTATTTTTCCCGGCGGCACGTTGATTTCGAGCAATGTTGTCGCCGGCCAAATTCTCGTGAACGGCACACCGGCCAGCGTCGCGACTTCCGATACGGCGGCGCGCCGGGTGCAAGTGATGACACCGGTGAATTTAGCCAATCATGCCGAGGTCAATGTCACGTTTAAAACCGGATCCGGCGTGGCCAATCCGCCCGGCGCCGGCAATTATGCGCTGCAAGCTTTCACCAGCGTGCAAACGTATCCGAGCTCGTCGTCGTTTTATGCGATCACAGCCGACACCGGCAGCGCCATCGCCGCCAGCACTAAATCCGGCTACAAAAAATCCAATCAAAACAAGGTTTTTTATCACGACAATCAATGGTGGGCGATCGCGTTTCACGAGCCGGACAATCGTTGGTACATTTGGAAATACAACGGCGCGGCGTGGATCAGAATCACCAGTTTGGACAAAGGTTTTAATTATCAATGGGACGCCGCGCTCAACGCCAGTCTCGGCAAGCTGTATTTGATCGGCTCTCACACCGCGGCCTCGGATTTTCGGCGTTATTCTTATATCGGCGGCGAGTGGAAACGCGATTCCGGTTTTTCGGTTTCGTTGGCGGATTTCACCGCGCTGGATGCGGGCAATCCGGTCAGTTTGGTGCAGGCGAAAAACGGCTCGCTGTGGCTTTTTCGGGTGATAAACAATATGCTGCAAGGCAAACACTCTGCCGACGGCGGCATCACCTGGACGGCGCCGATCAACCTGAAAACCGGCTTGACCACCGCCACCGGTGTGACGGATGCGGTGGCGTTCACCAACGCCGGAAAAAATTATATCGGCGTGGCGTACGCCGAGCTGGACAATCCGGCGCCGCTCAGCACATTCGGCTTTCTCAAACATCGCGACAGCGACGCCGACACGATTTGGAGCGATGAATCCTCGTCGCTGACTTTTTTTGGCGCGGAGCGCGCGCACAATGCGCTGTGCCTGGCGGCTGACCAAAATGAAAATGTCTATATTTTTGCGCGCACGATTGCGAGCAACGCCAGCGATCCGCGCAACATTCTCTATAAACGCGGCGGCGGCGGCGCCTGGTTCAAATACAAAGTCAATGCGACCTCGACGCTGAATTGGAAAACGCCGGCCATCGCGCTCGACGGCGACAACGGCGTGATTTACACGCTGGGCGTCAATCTCAATACTTCCTTGCCGGAATACAAAGTCTGCGCCATCGGCCAGGAGAGCGCTTTGGAAAATGCGCCGGTCAGCGGCTTGTTCGCCGGCGCCGGCGCGACGTTCGACGATCTGAGCGTGCCGGAGGCCAATTTCGGCAGCGCCTCCGGTTTGATGGTGACGATTGACAACGTGACGGCCAACGACATTTGGTACCGGCATCTGGCGGTTACGGCCAACACGCCGGTTGGGATCGGCAATCTCACCGTGGCCTCGAACGAAGTCAACGCCAACGCCGCGTACACGATTCCCTTGACGCTTTCGGCGAACGGCGGCCTCAACGCCGGCGCCGGTGTGATCAATTTTATTTTTCCGAGCAACACGTTCGTTCCGAGCAACATGCCGGCCAGCGCGGTGACGGTTAACGGCGCGCCGGTCCCGCCCGGCGGGACGGTTCTTGCCAATACCACGACGCGGCAAGTGAGTCTCACCACGCCGGTGAATTTGGCCGGCAATCAAAGCTTCTCGGTGATCTTCACAGCCGGCGCCGGGCTGTTGAATCCGACCACGATTGACAGCACGTATCAGATTACGGCGTGGACGAGCAGCCAGCCGGCGCAGGTCAATTCACCGAGTTACAGCTTGCTGCAAGCCACCACGACGATCACGCCGGCCGTGGCCACCTTGTTGACGACCGATCCGGATAGCATGGCTGATTACACGCTGAATTTCAATCTCGGCGCGCATGGCCGTTTGATTTCGGGGGTGAGCCAGTTCGTGGTCACGTTTAATGACAGCACGGTAATTACCAACGGCGCGTTGAGCGACGCCAAAGTTAATTCCGTCGATGCGGCTGCCAGCGGCAACAGCGTCGTCCGTCAAATTTCGGTTACTCTACCGGCGACGGTGTCGTTATCGAACAACGCGCCGGTGACGTTGTATCTGCCGAAATCGGCGGTCCGCAATCCGGCGCTTTTGGGAAATTATACGTTGATGGTCGCCACCAGCGTGGAAACCACGGCGGTGGCGTCGAATCCGTACGCCGTTGAACCGTACACCGGAATCGGGCAGCCGATTCCCGGCACGACGGAAAAATTCGACCGCAACAATCAGAGCAAGATGTTTTATCACGCAGGTTTGTGGTGGGTCACGGCGCAATCCAAAATCGATCAGAAATGGTATCTGTGGAAATTTGACGGCCTGGCTTGGAGCCAGGACATTCTCATTCATACGGCGGGGAAAAGCCGGCCCGATTGCATTCTCGAAGCCTCAAACAATCGCGTTTACGTTTTGCTGCCCGGCCCCAGCACGACGCACATCACGCGCCTCAAATACGCCAGCGGCGCCTGGTCGATTGACGGCGGTTATCCTTATCCGATTCCGGATTTCCCGCAAAGCTCGGATCGCGGCATCAATCTCGCCCGCGCCAGCAACAGCGATCTCTGGGTTTTTATGATCAGCGACTCGACGTTGTTCGCTAAAAAATCGAGCGACGCCGGCAAAACCTGGTCGGCCTCGCGGATCGCGGTCAAGCGGCATTTGCACAACCACACCGGCCTTACCGATGCCGTCGCCTTTTCTTCCGGCGGCAGCTACATCGGCGTCGGCTACGCCGAAGACAGCGCGCCTGGTTCGATCTACGGTTTTTTGCGCCACAATATCAGCGACAACGATACGGTGTGGACGGATGAAACCGCCTCGATTCCGCAATTTGCCAACACGACCTCGGACGATCATATCAGCATGACGGTTTATAACAACGCCGTGTTCATGATCATCAAAACCAACGGCGGCGGACCGACCACGGCGAACGTCGGCTTGCTGCATCGCGCCGCCAACGGCGTCTGGACGCAGTATCCGATTTTGCTGTCGACCGGCTGGACGCGGCCGGTTCTCGCCATCGACGCCACCAACAACATGTTGTACGCGGCCGGCGTGCGCGAAGGCGGCTTCAAAGTCGGCGAGATGAAAAAAGTGGCCATCGGCAATTACGCCGCGTTGGTGTCGGCGCCGATTGACACGATTTTCAAAAACGCCGCGGACAGTTTCTTCAACACCTCGGTGGCGGCGCATACAATGACGAGCACGACGAAACTGCTGATTTGCGCCAACAACGAGACGCGCAAAGAGGTGTGGCACAATTTCATTTCGCTCGGCGTTCCCAAACCCGAGGCGGAGGAGCTGCCGCGCTTGGCCGAGGAGGATTTTGAAGGCGTAAAAGTTTTCCCGAATCCGTTCAATCCGCAAACCTCTTTCCGGTTTAAATTGAAAGAGAAAGCGCCGGTGAAGCTGCAGATTTTCAATCTCAACGGCCAGCTCGTGCGCACGCTGATCGACGCCGAGATGGAAGCGGGCGCGCATCAAAAACGCTGGAACGGCCGCGCCCAAAACGGCGCGCCGGCGGCCAGCGGCGTGTATTTTTACCGCCTGCACCTCGGCAGGAAAATTTTTAATGGCCGGATTCAGATGATCAAATAACGACGTGACGCAACATTTATGTTGCATCATCCTCTTGGAAAATTTATGACCACCAAGACACGAAGACACTAAGCTTTTTCTTCGTGTCTTGGTGACTTGGTGGTAAAATTTGATTGTGTTTTGCCCGCGTTGGGATGTCGAGATATACTCGTTAAGGGTTATTTTGTAACAGTCATTGCGAGCGTTTCTCAGCGAAGCAATCTCTTTAAAATCAGTAGATTGCTTCGGCTCCGCTTTACGGAGTCCCGAAAAGCGGGACAAAAAGCGCCTCGCAATGACTCATATTCCAGCCCGCAACGAGTATACAAACACGCAATTGTTTATTTTTTTTGGCATGATGAGAGAGCTATTTTACAACTTTACATTGAAGCGGGTTCGCGCCAGCCTGACGGTTTTCTTTTTATTGGCCGCTGTTTCCGCTGAGGCTGGTACTGGCGGGCCGGATAGTTTCGGTTATAAATGGAAAGACAGCGATGAGGCGGGAGGACCGAGCTTCAACTACGTCAATATTTCCTCGAGCGGAACGCCGGTTTCCGGCTTGAGCGATGATAATTTCGTCGGGCCGTTTCCGATTGGGTTCTCCTTTAAATTCTATGGCAAAGCCTACACCGAGTTTTATATCGCCTCGAACGGCTTGATCGGCTTCGGTTCGACGGCGGGCTTGGGGGCATTTACCAACCGCGTGATTCCGACCGATTTCCCGCCGAACAACGTGGTGGCGTGGTTGTGGGACGATTTGATTCCGCGCGACGACACCGGCGTTTATTACCAAAATTTTTCCGACAAGCTGGTCATTCAGTTTGTGCAATACGGCAGCCGCGCCGCCGCCAACGAGCGCGTCAACGCCGAAGTCATTCTCTACAACACCGGCAGAATCGTGATTCAATACGCCGGTTTCACCGCCAACTGGCCGTTGAACTCGGCGACCGTCGGCCTGGAAAATGGCGACGGCGCCGATGGTTTGAATGTCGTTTACAATGCGGCATATTTGGCCGCCGTCGGCCTGGCGATTCGTTTTTCAACCAGCGCCATGATTCCGGAAACGCCGGTTTTGCTTTCGCCCGGCGACGGTGTGGCCAATCAGCCGCCGTCACAAACGTTGTATTGGAGCGCCGCCGACGGCGCGACGACGTATCGCCTGCAAGTCGCCGCCGACGCGCTTTTCAAGGACGTGGTTTTTGACGACTCGACCATCACGGCAAAATTAAAAGCGGTGGGACCGCTGGCGTACAGCAAAACGTTTTATTGGCGCGTGAATGCCAAAAATGCCACCGGGACCAGCGCCTGGCCGGCGTTTCGGAAATTTGCCACCCAAAACGATCCGCTGCTGGGCGGCGCCATCGCGCCAATCACCAAATCCGGCTTTCGCAAATCGAATCAAAGCAAGGTTTTTTACTACGACGGCCAGTGGTGGGCCATCGCTCTGAACGAAACCAACACCCGCTGGCAAATCTGGCGCTACAACGGCGCGAATTGGACCGCGACAGGCGACGTGCAAGCCGGCGCCGCGTATTATTGTGACGCGGTGATGAACGAGAGCGGCGGCAAATTGCTGGTTTTCGGCTCGCATAAATCAGCGCCGTTTTTCCGGCGGTTTTCCTACGCCGCCGGCGCCTGGAAACTCGACGCCGGTTATCCGGTCATCCTCCCGGATTTCACCAACCCCGATCAGGACAATCCCGTGAGCCTGGTGCGCGCCAACAACGGCGAGCTGTGGATTTTTCGCATCAACAACAAAACCCTCCAAGCCAGGCGTTCCCGCGACGGCGGCAAAACCTGGGAGCCGAGGATTACCGTCAAATCCGGCTTGACCACTTCCAACGGCACCACGGATGCGGCGGCGTTTGCCGTGAACGGCAGCAATTATGTCGGCGTGGCCTATGCGGAATGCGATGAGGCCGTAGGCAAATTCGGTTTTCTTTATCGCCGCGACAGCGAACCGGCCACGAGCTGGACGGATGAATCGGCGGCCTTGAAATTCTTTGGCAACGAGCGCGCCTGCAATCAGCTCTGCCTGGCGGTCGATGCGAACAACAATCTTTATTTCTTCACCCACAACGCCGGCTTTATCGGCAGGAATCCCCGCAACACGCTGTACAAACGCGCCGCGAATGGAATTTGGCAGAAATTCAAAGTCAACTCGACGTTGAATTGGAAAACGCCGGCGCTGGCGATCGATGCGGCGAACAGCCGTCTCTATTTTCTGGGCGTCAACAACAACACGCTGCACACCGAATACAAAACCTGCCTCATCGGCCAGGAAGCCGACTTGGACACCGCCGCCACCCAAACGCTGTTTTATTCGACCGGCGATAATTTCAGCGATGTCAGCGTGCCGGCCGCGAACGTGAATGCGATTTCGGGCTTGATGGTTTGCGGCGACAATGTTTCGGCCGACGACATTCAGTTTCGCCATTTCCCCTTCGGCAACATCGCGCCTTTGATCGTTGGCCCGGTTGCGCTGTCGAACAACGAAGCCAACGCCGGCAGCGCCTATACGATTCCGCTGACGCTTTCCAACGAAGGCGCGTTGAACGCCGGCGGCATGATCAGCTTGCGTTTTTCGAGCAACACCTTCGTGCCCAACGCCATCGCGCCGGGCGAAATACTTGTCAACGGCACGCCGGTCCCGGCCGGCGGAATCATTTCCAACAGCGGCACACGCCAGATCACCATCATCATCCCGCAAAGCGGGATAAATTTGTCGAACAACCAATCGTTTTCGATTGTGATCAATTCCGGCGCCGGCTTGTTGAATCCGATGAATGCCGGCAACTACCGCCTGACGGTGTGGACGAGCGCGCAGCCGGCGCAGGCGAACTCGCCGAACTACAGCATCGCCGCCGCCACGACGAGCGTCACGCCGGCGACGGTGACGCTGTCCATCAATGCGCTCGACACGCCGTCGGATTATCTGCTGAATTTCAATCTTGGCCAGCAAGGCCGCCTGTCGCCGGGAAGCACGCTCGCGATCACATTCAACAGCCCGAGCGGCGTCACCCACGGCGTGTTGAACGGCGTCACGGTGAATGGCGTCAAGACCGCGGCGGTTGGCAACGCAGGCGAGAGAAAAATAACCGTCATACTGCCAACGGCGATGAACTTGGGCAACAATGCCGGCGTCAGCCTGTTTCTGCCCAGCCCGATCGTGCGCAATCCCAAGCGCCAGGGCAACTACACCATCTCCGTCGCCACCAGCGTCGAAACCGCGGAAGTGGCGTCGGCACCTTACGAAATTCCCTTCATCGCCGGCCGGCCGATTCCCAACGCGGCCAAGGACTTTGACCGCACCAACCAAAGCAAAATGTTTTATCACGGCGGCGCGTGGTGGGTGACGGCGCAGGCCAAAGACGATACGCGCTGGTATTTGTGGAAATTCGACGGCGCGGCGTGGGAAAAAACGATTCTGCTTTACACCTCCTCCAAGGTCCGCCCGGACTGCATTCTCGACGCGGTCAACAACAAAGTCTTTATTTTGCTGCCCGGCGGCAGCACGACGTATATTTTACGCTTGAATTTTGCCTCCGGCAATTGGACGATTGACGCCGGGTATCCCTACACGATTTCGGGTTTCTCGCAAGAGTCGGATCACGGCATCAATTTGGCGCGCGCTTATAACGGCGATTTGTGGGTTTTTCGCATCAAAAATTCGAAGCTTTCAGCGAAGCGCTCGACCAATGACGGCCAAACCTGGTCGTCGGAAATCATTATCAAAAGCGACCTGCATAAAGACACCGGTTTGACCGACGCGGTGGCGTTTACGTTCGAGGGCAGCGATTGCCTCGGCGTCGGCTACGCGGAAAACAGCGCGAAAGGCTCGATTTACGGTTTTCTCCGGCACAAAGACACCGACGCAAATACTGTTTGGACGGATGAAACCGGCGCCATCCCGCAATTTGACGGCACCATCTCGGACGATCATATCAACATGGCGGAATACAACGGCACGATTCTGATGATTATCAAAACCAACGGCGGCAGCGCGGCGACGGTGAACACCGCCTTGCTGCGCCGCGATCCCGACGGCAAGTGGTTCCAACATCCGATTCTCATGTCGAGCGGCTGGACGCGGCCGCTGCTGGTGATCGACGCCAGCCACGACGCGCTTTATGTTTTCGGCACCCGCGAAGCCGCGCGCAAATTCGGCGAGATGAAGCGCGTTCCCCTCGGCGCCTACGATGATTTGCTGGCGGCGCCCATCGACACGATTTTCGCCAACGGCGCCGACAACTTTTTCGACGCCTCGGTGCCGGCGCATCCGGTTGACGACGCGATGAATTTGCTGATCTGCAACGGCAACGAAACTCGCAACGAGCTGTGGTATCGTTTGTTGGATCTCGGCCCGACGGCCGCGGGCAGCGCCGCCAAAGCCAATCCCGCAGCCACCCGCCTCGGCGGAGCGAATCCGGCGGCGGACAAGAACTTCGAGGGCGTTACGGTTTTTCCCAACCCCTTCAATCCGGAAACGACGTTTCGTTTTAACCTCCCCGACAACCTGCCGGTGAAACTGCAAGTCTTCAACCTCACCGGCCAGCTCGTGCGCACGCTGGTTGACGGCGAATTGCCGAAAGGCGCGCACCAGCGCCGCTGGAACGGCCTCAACGACGCCGGCCGCCGCGCCGCCAGCGGCGTGTATCTTTATCGTCTGCACGTGGGGGAGAAGGTGTTTCGCGGCAAAGTGCGGATGATCAAATAAGGTCCGAAGTCGAAAGTCCGAAGTCCGATGGCAGAATAATGCTGCCATCATTCTGCCGAAAAATTATTCTGCCCAACGCGGCGGGCGCAGCCAAAAGATACCACACGGCTATGCCCGGAGGGCGTAACGACAACCCCACCTTAGGAGCCCCCATTTAAATAACTGACTCATTTAAATGAAACCGCAAAAACGCGGGTATACGTTAATTTTTATTTTTTAATTCGCGTTTATTGGCGTTCATTCGCGGTTTGAGATATGGGAAAGTTATTTAAAGGACATTCCTTAATGCAAATTTCCCTTGACAATGACGCCCATTTCTCCTAAAATGTCTTGACACTTTAGGCAATGGAAGGGGCTATGGCTCAGCTCACGTATTTGGATTTCGACCTGCTCATCGACCGCGTTGGCAAGAAGTACAAAGGCCGGGTGATCAATTCTCCGGCCGGACAAGCGGCAACGGAATTTGACGTGCCGTTCTCCGCCGGTGAGCTGCAGGAGTTTTGGTCAAAATTCGAATCCTGCCTGCAGAAAAAAGATGGTTCGCCGGCGGACTGCAAGGCAACCCTCAAGAAATTTGGCGGGCAGCTTTTTGCGGCGGTCTTTGCCGATCAGGTGCGAAGCAGTTTCAGCGCCTCCTTGAATGAAGCCAGCCGCGAAGGCACGGGATTGCGCCTGCGTTTGCGCCTCACCGAAGCGCCGGAACTGGCGGCATTGCCCTGGGAATTTCTTCACGATCCTGCCATCAATCGTTTTCTTTCTCTCTCCAACCAAACCCCGATTGTGCGCTACCTCGACCTGCCGGAGCGGATCAAACCTTTAAATGTGCAGCCGCCGCTGCGAATTCTCGTGATGGTCTCCAGCCCGTGGGATTTGCCGCAGTTGGAGGTAGAGCAGGAGTGGGAAAATGTGAAAAGCGCGCTGGCCGAGGCCGAGCGCAATGGACTCGTTCAGCTCGAACGACTCGAAACCGCGACGTTGCCGGCGCTGCAAAAACGCTTGCGTGAAAAGCCGTTTCATTTTTTTCATTTCATCGGCCACGGCGACTTTGATGAACCGGCGCAGGCCGGCGTGCTGTATTTGGAAAATGAAGACAAAATGAAGCGCGCCGTGAGCGGCGATGAGCTGGGGATTTTGTTGCACGACGAAGAGACGCTGCGGGTGGCCGTGCTCAACGCATGCCGGGGCAGCCGCAGCACCGGCCGCGACCCCTTTTCCGGCCTGGCGCAACGCCTCGTGCAGCAGGGCGTTCCGGCAGTGATTGCCATGCAAGCCCCCATCTCCGATACGGCCGCGTTGATTTTCAGCCAGGAATTTTACAGCGCGTTGGCTTTTGGCTATCCCGTCGATGCCGCCGTATCCGAAGCCCGCAAGGCCATCTTCTCGCAAGTCAACGAATTGGAATGGGGCACGCCGGTTCTGTTCATGCGGTCGCCGGATGGAAGGATTTTTGATATGGCCTCCGTATCGGGCAAAGAGGGCGCTGATTTAAAAACAAAAGACGTAAATCGTAAAGAAGATGAAAGCGGCAAAGGTCGCGTCGGCAAAAAGTTGTCGTTGTGGTTGGGAATTATTGTCGCCGCCATCACGATTCTAACTACCATCCTGGGTTTGCCCAAACTCTGGCAGGAGAATGTTGCGCCGCCTGCAGCCCGATTTTTTGGCAAAGTGCACTATGCAGGCACTGACGAACCGGTGCCAGGCGCGACCATCCGCGTGCAAGCCTCTGAAAAAGCGGACGAAGCCTTGGGCTTCGATGAAACCGACGCCAAGGGCTGGTTCAATTTTGTCGTGAAAGCTGCTTCGGAATCACCGGTTTGGGTCGTGGTGAGTAAAGATGGTCATAACGGTTATGCCGGCACGCAGGTGTTGGCCGGCAATGCCAAAATTCCATTCCGGAGGAAACCATGAATCACTGGAGTTTTCTTTTGTCGTTTCTTCTCGTCTCCAACGTCTACGGACAAACCAAAATCGTCGGCCGGGTGTTCGACGCCGACTCCAATGCCGTGCCATCTGCCAAAGTGAACATACCGGGCCTAACCGAACGCGAGACCGATGCCGAGGGCTACTTCGAGTTTGAAATCCCCCAAAAGACGCAGGAGAGCCACCTTCTCAAAGGCGGAGTGGATTTGCAGATTGAAGTGGAAAAAGAAGGTATGGTGGTGATCGATCCGCGTGATCTCGCCATTCGCCTGGCGCACAATTGGACGTACCAGAAGCCCCACGAAATCTATCTTTGCCGCAAAGGCGCGCTGGCGTGCCTGCGCAGCGAGCGGATGTTGAACTACGTGTTGCGCGAAAAAATTCAAGCGGCGATTGAAACGAAAGAACAGGAATTTGCCCGACGCGATGTGCTGGCCGAGGAGGCGCTGCGCTTGGGGGTGAGCAAAGACACTTTGCAGATTGCTGTTATTGAATACAAAGACCGCTTGCGCACCAGCACGGATTTGTATTTACGGGGGTTGGCCTTTCAAGACGATGCTGAAGAAGCAAAAGATTACAAGATCAAGCAAGAGAAATCTGACGAAGCTGAGAAGTACTTTCGTGGGGCTATAACTAAAGCCGAGCGAGCGATTCGCCAGGGCGAAGAAGAAAAGCAACGTGTGCCAGAATACTATAACAGTTTAGGCCTGAATTTGTTTGATAAAGCCCGCTACGACAGCGCCGCGTTCTATTTTGCCAAAGCCGATAGTATGAAGCCGAATGATGCCGATAGGCTGAATATGTGGGGACTGGCATTGTTTCATTTGGCGGCTTATGACAAAGCGATGCAAAAATTTCAAAGCGCCTATACCATCGACTCAACCGCGTATGGCCCGAATCATACGGAAGTGGCTTCACGGCTCAACAACATCGGAGAAGTATTGAGGGCAAAAGGCGATTATGCCAGGGCGTTGGCCAAATACAACGAAGCGCTGGCGATTGTTGAAAAGTCTTTTGGCCGTGAACATCCGAATGTCGCGACCGGGCTCAACAACGTCGGAGAAGTGCTGAGTGCAACAGGCGATTATGACGGGGCGTTGGCCAAATACAACGAAGCGCTGGCGATTTTTGAAAAGTGTTGTGGCCGTGAACATCCGAATGTCGCGACCGGGCTCAACAACGTCGGAGAAGTGCTGAGAGCAAAAGGCGATTATGACGGGGCGTTGGCCAAATACAACGAAGCGCTGGCGATTTTTGAAAAGTCTTTTGGCCGTGAACATCCGAATGTCGCGACCGGGCTCAACAACATCGCGGTCGTGCTAGAGGCAAAAGGCGATTATGACGCGGCGTTGGCCAAATACCACGAAGCGCTGGCGATTGATGAACGGTATTTTGGTCGCAACCATCCCAACGTGGCCACACGGCTCAACAACGTCGCGGTCGTGCTAGAGGCAAAAGGCGATTATGCCGAGGCGCTGAAGAAGTATGATAAAGCTTTAGCTATTTGTACCCAATTTCTCGGTCCAGATCATCCCAACACCAAAACCGTTGCCGCCAGCCGCGTGCGAGTGTTGCAGTCTTTCCCTGCAACTGAGCGGTGGCGGTACCTCACGCAATCTTATTTGGCGCAATTGAGTGATACGTTGCTTCAAAATGATCGTTTAGCTCTGCTCCTGCAAATTGGGCAGGGATATTTCAAACAAGCTAAAGCCGACTCCGCACTCATTTATGTGGAGCAAGCACTGCAACTCGCGCAAAAGCTCAACGACCAAGAAATGGTGGGCACGATATTAAACAATGTGGGTCTAACTCTCAAGTCGCTCCGGCGCTGGCCGGAGTCCGAGCGTTTTTTGCGGCGAAGTGCCGAGCATCATCGCAAGGTGCAAGGCGACAGCGCGGCGGTGCTGGCTTACACTTATTTTCATTTGGCCGGCGTGGCGCAAGCCGAAGGCCAAACCCCTCTCAGCCGCGAGTATGCGCAAAAGAGTCTGGCCTTGGCGGAGCATCACAAGCTTGCTGAGCTGCGCGAACAGGTTCAGGCGCTGCTCCAAGAAATTGCGGGAAAAAAGAAATAAATTCTCAACAGTGAAAAAAACACTTGGAGTTATCCGGCTGATTCCGTAATTTTTGAAAACAAATAGCGGAAAATCTGCAATGAAGACAAAATCCCCCAAAGCCAAATCCTTTTCCATCTCGGCTTATGTGGAGCAGGCCTTGAAACTGGCGGAATATGAAAAGGATGAGAATGGCGTTGTCGTGGCGCATGTGCCGAATGCTTCGGGCTTCTTTTCGCAGGGCGAGAATTTTGAAGAAACGCGTTTGAATCTCCGCGATGCCATCGAAGGCAATCTCGTCGTGGCCCTGCAGTTCGGCTTCGAGATTCCACCGATTGCCGGCGTCGATATAAAGGAAGTTGATTATGCCGAAGCTGACGCCGCTCAAAGCCAATGAAGTCATGCGAAAACTTCGGGTTTTGGGTTTTGAAGGTCCGATACCCGGTGGCCGGCACTTTCACATGATTCACCGCGCCAAGAAAAAAGTCATTCCCATTCCCACGCACGGCGGCAAAGATATTGGCATCGGCTTGCTGCGCAAAATTATTCGTGATGCCGAGACTTCCGTGGAAGAATGGCAAGCGCTATAGCTTGGCCGAACCTCACCTGTCTGCGCGCGGAGGTGGAGGCGCTGTAAAAGCAACAAGAGAAAAACAGCAATGATGAAGGGAGAGGGGAGAAAGGCGAAGGGCGTATCACGACGAATAGACAATCACTGTCCTTCTACAGTTCAAGCTTATCCAGAATCAGCACACGCAACTCGGTCACGCGTTTCAGTGGTATGTCGTTCGTTAGAAAAGCCTGGCAATCAAACTCCAAAGCCGTTGCGACTTGCAAAGCGTCGGGAGTACGCAGGTTATATTGGGCGCGCGCCGTGGCAGCGCGTTTTGCGGTCTCGGCGTCAATGGGCATCGTTTCAAAATCGGCGCTGTGCAACAAAAGCTCGGAATATTCTTGTTGAAGTTTTATCATGGCCGGGGATCCCACTCTTTTCGTAGCTCATTAACATATTCCTGCGCGTCAATTCCTTCCCAAATCTCCGCGCCAAGCCCATGAAGTTCCATAATGCTGCGTTTCGGATGCTTCGTGGCATCCCTGCCCCGCGCTATTTTTCGCGCAATCAACTCCACCAACTTGAGCTGCTCATGAGACGGCAAAGATTTAATGTGCCGTTCGTAAAGTTGCTCAATGCTCATCGTTTGCATAAGTGTTCATCTCCATGCTTGATTGTTCCTCATTCTCGCGGATTTGTTGTTCAATTTCTGCGCGATGCGAGCGCACGTAAGCCCAGGCGTTCGCCAAATCCTCGGCGCGCAACGAGGGATAAGCCCGCAACAGATCGGCTTCGCTGGTTCCAAGACGTCGCGCCTGTTCCAGTAGCCACACAGGTATGCGCGTGCGCACAATGCAGGGCTCTCCGCCGCAAACATCGGGGTTGCTCTCAATCCCTGGAAACGCATCGCCGAGGTCTCGCACAACCCATTGCAGCAGTTGCGCTCTTTCCGCGCGCGTCATGGCGGCTAACAGTTTTTCCGCTTGTTGAACAGTCATCGTTTGCATACGCTTTAATCTCCGGATTTGATATTCAAAAGATAACATTTTTTCACAAAAATGCAATGTGAAATTTTCCCGCTACTTCAACCCCGCCGCCAGCAAATAAATATCATCCCGAATCGGCTTTTTCGACCAGTTCGTAATCTCGCCGATCAAGCTCGCGCCGATTTCAGAAGCAGAACGATGAACCACCGGCTTGAGGAAGCCGAGCAGGCCGCGAATGCCCAATTGCTTGCCGCTCGCGCCCTCCGCTTCGGTGACGCCGTCGGTGTACAAAATGAATTTGTCGCCGGGGTGCACTTGCACGGCGCTCTGATTGAATTGCGCCAACGGCATGCGGTCAAAACCGATGATGGGATTTTGCGAATCCAGGCGTTCAAAATTTTTCGTGCGCTGCCGCCAGAGAATCGCCGAGGGGTGCGCGCTGCCGGCATAAGTCAGATGGCCGCGAGAGGGCTGCAACAGGCAGGTGAACATGGTGAGAAACATGCCGGTGCCGGCGAAGGACTCGACGATGAAATCGTTGAATTGATGCAGGAGCGCATTGGGCTGCGGATTCTCGCGAACGAGGCGGCGAATTTCATTCGACATGCGGTTCACCAACAGCGCCGCGGCAATGCCGTGCCCGGTGACATCGATGAGCGAGAGATAAAGCGAATCATGGCCATCGAAATAAATATCCGAGAAATCGCCGCCGACCCCGATCATCGGCAGGTGACGCACATCGATCTCGAGGCGCGGATGAATGAACGGGCGCGGCACCAGGCTTTGCTGCACTTGCGCCGCCAGCTTGAGGTCGCGCGCGATCATCTCCTGATGCGCTTGAATCTCCTGGCGCTGGACTTCGATTTGCAATTGCATGGCGTGATGCTTCAACGCCTGCCGAACTTTTAAGCGAAATTCCTCCAAATCGACCGGTTTGGTGAGATAATGGAATGCCCCCAGGCGCATGGCTTCGACCGCGGAAGCGATCGTGCCCCGTCCGGTGAGAATGAGAACTTCGGTCTGCTCGTTTTTTTCTTTCGCGGCTTTTAAAACCTCGATGCCGTCGACGTGGCGCATGTGCAAGTCCGAAATCACGAGATCGAAACTCGCCGCTTGCAATTCCGCCAGCGCCCTCTCCCCATCGGCGGCGGAAGTGACGCGATGTCCGTCTTTGGCGAGAACTTCGGAGAGTAAAATTCGTATGGCTGATTCGTCATCGACGACTAATATGGATGCCATAAGATGACTATGACTCGGCATTGACTTTTTGAACGTCTTCGACAAGACGAATTGTGCTAATGGATTCTGGCGTTATAAGGATTGAATCGCCCTGTTCATCAATCGTAACCACAAGCTGATTCGTTATAAAGATATTCTCGGGGTGGGGAATAAGATATTTTTCCCCATTCTCAACGCGGATTTCAAAAGTTTTAAACGGCCTCGCCTTGGCGACTTGGCGAATTTCATCAACATGCATAATGATTTTCCTCCTATACAATCAATAAAAGCTAACATTTTTCGAGCGAAAAAGCAAGTGTAGAACTTTATTTGTGTGTTTAACAGTCTAACCGGAAAACTGTCCAACCGTCTGACCATTCTCCTTGCAATTACACCGGAGCACAACCAGCGTAATGTCGTCACTCTGTGGGGCGCCCTCGGTGTGTTGCTTGACCGCATTGCTAATCGCTTCGATCATGCCGGCGGCGGAAGTATCGCGACCGGCGCGAATCAGCTCTTCGAGCCGCTTCTCGCCGAACTCTTCGTCGTTGACATTCATCGCCTCATTGACGCCGTCGGTGTACATCACCAGCCAATCGCCCTCACGCAGTTGCCGCGACTCGCTTTTATAAGGCGCGTTGGGGAACATGCCCATGAGCAAGCCGCCTTCGCTCAACGTTTCAAAACTGCCGTCGGCATGAAAGAGATACGGCGGATTGTGCCCGGCATTGATGGACACAATCGTGCCGTTCTGCCGGTCGAAGATGGCGAAAAAGGCGGTGATAAATTTGTCGAGCGTGCTGTTGCGGTGCACGAAATTATTGATGCGGGAAACAATCGCTTCGAGAGGAACGTCGGCCGTCATCATTGCGTGCAGCGTCGCTTGCAGGTTGGACATCATCAGCGCCGCCGGCACGCCTTTGCCGGCGACATCGGCAATGGAGATTAAATAGCGGTTTTCGTCGAGGGGGAAATAGTCATAGTAATCGCCGCCGACCTGGCGGGTGGGGATGTTGATCGCGGCCAGCTCGAAGTCGCCAAGTTCCGGCGCTTCTTTCGGTAGTAGGCGCTGTTGAATCTCGCGCGCAATCGCCAGCTCTTCTTCAAGCTTCTGCTTCTCGAGGGTTTCTTTGAACAGCCGCGCGTTCTCGATGGAAATCATCGCGGCGTTGCAGAGCGTGGATGAAAATTCGAGATCGTCGTCGAGAAACTCGGCTTTGGTGAGTTTCTCGCCGAGCAGCACGAGTCCGCGCACGACGTTCTGGCTCAACATCGGCACGAGCAACTTGACGCCGTGATTTTGAAAAATCGTGCGTAGGTCATCTTCAACCAGCTTGCTGGTCAGCACCGGCTGGCTGATCTGCTTCAGGCGCTTGCGGAAATTTTCTTCATCGAAGATGCTCAGCTCTTCGCTGCGGAAACCCTTGTTGACGTACAAATCCAGTTCCCCATTTTCCGCCGCGAAAATCATGCAGCGCTGCACCATCAGCTCGCCCATCAGCGCATACGCCAGGACGTTGACGATCTTCTCGCCGTCGAGCGTCGAATTGATCTCCTTGCTGATCTCGAAGAGGGTATTGAGTTCCTGATTCTTTTTGTCGAGACGGCGATTGACGTCATTGAGCTGCTGGAAGATGAGGGCGTTTTCCACCGCGGTGGCCGCCAGATTCGCCAGCGAGTTCAAATACTCCAAATCATTCGGGCCGTAGTTTTGCTCGCTGGATTTGTTGCTGTAAACCATCAAGCCGAGGCAGCGGTTGTTGGAAAAAATCGGCACGATCAACCGCAGCCCCAATTTCATCAGCAGTTGCGCCCAGGGCTCGTTCTCGAGCTCGGGGAGAAATTGCGTTTTCGGCTGGGCCAGATCGATTTCAAACTCCTGGCCGATGTGGGTGCGGGGAATGCCTTTCAGCGTTTCGATGACGAACCGCCGCTCGCCGCGCGCCAGCAGAACGACGCCCTTGCCGATCATCATTTTGCCCATCGGCGTCAGCAGCAGCGTGTCGAGAATGTTTTTAAGCTGCAGCGAGGAATTGAGCGTGCGGCTCACATCGAACAGCGCTTGTAATTCGACCACGCGTTCATCCAGCTCGCGCGAGAGCCGGTGCGGGACGTTGTTGCGCCGGCGATTGTCGCGATAGCCGGTGGACTGATGCGTGCGCGTGCCGCGAACGCCGGTGCCGCGCTGGATGAGGTTGCGATTGATATACGTTCTGGGGCGCACTTCCGGCGGGGAGTCGCCGCGTGTGAGCGCCGGCTTGCCCGTTTTCCTCCCGGGCTTGGGAGCTTGTGTGGAATCCATTTGACTTCAACCAAATTAAAGCGTCATCTGAGGAAAGAAAGGAAATCACTTCAACGCGCGATTTCTTTCAGATCGGGGTGGTTGGACATCTTGTCCAAAAAATATTTCGACATCTTGACTTGATTGCGTTTCCCCGGCTTCACTTCAAAATCGATTTCGTCCATGAGGGTGCGCATGAGATAGATGCCCAACCCGCCAACGCGCATTTGCGCCAGATATTCCTTCATGTCCGGTGTTTTAATTTTCCTGGGATTGAACCCGCGGCCGCGATCGGTGATGATCACGGTGAATTTTTGATAATCAATCTGTATGACGATGTCGATGGGCTGCTTGTCGTCTTTTTGATAGGCATGCTCGATCACGTTGGCGCAGGCCTCGTCGACCGCCAGCTCGATCTTGCCGACGTCATCGTCCTTGAAACCGACTTTGCGCGCGACTTTGGAGACAAATTCGCGAATAAGCTCCAGATTGTCGGTCTGGCTGGGAATACGAAGTTGGTATTTTCGTTTCGCCTGTGGCAATCCGTCACCGCCTTCCTTAGTCATGATCCGAGCGTATTAACGGGATTTCGGTTTGGAAAAAGTGGTGACCGCCAGGCCTTCTTCGTTGCTGATCTCGAACAGCGTCGGAAAGCCCAGCAGATCGAAGACGCGATAAATTTTCTGGCTCATGCCGGTCAGCTTGATATCGCCCCCGCCGCTGCGAACTTCTTCGATGAATCCCATGAATACGCCCAAGCCCGCGCTGCTGATGTAGGTCAGCTCTTGGAAATTCACCACGATCTTGAGGCGTTTTTCATCGATCAATTTTTGCAAAGCGCTTTCCAAATCCGGCGCCGTGTGCGCATCGAGATAACCTTTGAGGCGCAAAACCGAAATTTCGCCGTTCTCCGCGCGCGCCACTTCAAATCCAGGCATAGATCAACCTCCTCAAAGATAGACTGAGATTTTCCTCGCTCTGTCGTAACGAAGTTCTATCCAAAAAGTTAAGCATGAATTTCAGATGATGGATACTTTTGTTTACCTGCGGGCTGCGTTTGCAGCTTCGCGCTGCACGCGCCAACACAAACCAAACATAACGGAACGCAAACCGATTTGGTGGTGAGGCTTTCCGATGAGGTATTTTAATATAGACAATTCCGGTGAAATTCCAAAGGAATTTTTGTAGTAGTTCTAAAAAGCTTGGGAACTGCTTAGATCAAGGTATTAGTCCAACGACACGCCAATAGATTCGAGCTTGCTGTAAGCGTTTCGCATTCATATCAAGCGTCACAATGGTCGCACGTCCGACAGGTGTTCGACCAATTAATCGTCTCCAATCATTACTCCAACTAAAATGATCTTCCCAGATATCTTGTCGCGGATTGAAAAGCAACGTCTTTTTGCGGATACGGGGATCAACGCCTGTTGTTTGTTCGCTTTTAGCGATATTGCAATGAGAGCAGGCAAGACAAAGGTTTTCAAGAATGCTCTGTCCATCTGCAAAGCGAGGGATAATGTGATCTATATGGAATGCTTGTCCGATGATAATTTGCGGGGCATGACAATATTCACATCTTCCGGCTGCCCGCCTCGCCACTTGCGCCGCAATCTGAGCAGGTATTTTTGTAGACACACTCAAGCATCCTTGCGGCTTGGTTTCGCGCGTCTGGAAGATGACCCATTCACGGCTTGACGCAGGCGACTCATAATCGGTCGGCCCTGCTGATCAAAAAGCTCCGGACGCAGGGCGTATGCCAACGCCTGAGAATTATCCAACAACATTTGGTCAACTTCGGAACCGAGTCGGTTAAGCTCCAACTTCTCTCTTCGGCTCAGTTGATGATCGTCGTTTTTATCCATCAACTCGGCCAAGCGGGCTTGCTTCTCGGGCGCGAGCCGGCGCAGATACACGACTGTGGTATTCTCTCGCAACACGGTCGCTCTCACCAGTCGCTCAACCAACAGTTTCTGATGCTTTGGCGGCAACTGTTCAACCGCCGCCATCGCCACTTTTAAGGCCTGATCATTCATGGTCTATTCTTTCTTTACAACGCGAAAGATAAAAACTTTTTTTCAAAATGCTATACTTTTTCGGTATCTTTTTATCGCCTCATCTGCAAAGCATCAATCAAAATCCATTGTTACCCTATTCTTGAATATAGCACAAAATATGAATGATGCAACCGATTAGTTTTTGCAAGTTAAGCTGTTTTGCTTGTCAGCGCCATGGCGAGAGCTTTTCATCATTTCATCTTCAACACCACCACCGTATAATCATCATGCGACTTCGCCGGGCCGACGAAGCGGCGGACGGCGTCTTCAATCGCCTGCAGAATCTCCTGGCTGGTTTTACCTTCCAACGTCGCGGCCAGTTCCACCAACCGCGATTCCTCAAACTCCCGCAAGTGCTCGTTCATGGCCTCGGTCACGCCGTCAGTGTAAAAAATAAGCACGTCGTCTTTTTGCAATTGGATGCGATCTTCGGTGATTTTTTTATCGAAGAGCTGGCCGTCGTCCAGGCCGAGCGCGATGCCGTCCGGCTGCAGGATGCGCGGCGGTTCGTTGGTGCGCACGAAAATAATCGGGCAGTGTCCGGCGCGGCTGTACAGCATCTCCTGGCGCTCGTAATCGATCTGCGCGTAGATGAGGCTCACAAAAACCGTGCTCTCGATGCTGCGAAACAGCGCGGCGTTGGCGTGCGTCATCACGTCGCGCGGCGAGTGATAAATCCGGCTGTACGATTCGATGATGCCCTTCATCTCCGCCATGTGAAACGCGGCGGCCGCGCCTTTGCCGGAAACATCGCCAATAACGACGCCCAAGCGATCAGAATACTCGAAGAAATCGTAATAATCGCCGCCGACTTCGTTGGCCGTGACCGCGAGCGCGGCAACGTCGATTTTCGGCACGCTGGGCATGCGTTTCGGCAGCAGTTTCATTTGCGCCTCGTGCGCCACTTGCAGCGTTTGCGCCAGCCGCTCGCGCTCGATGGATTCCTGCCACAATCGTGCGTTGTCAATCGCCACCGCGGCTTGATTGGCAAACGCCTGCAGCATGTCGCGGTCAAACTGATCGAAACTCCAGGGGTCGCTTCGGGTCGAGAAGAGCACGCCGAGCGGACGGCCCTGGGAGAGCAGCGGCACGCCGATGAGCGCGGCGAGATTGCTTTTCCATTTTTTCAAATACGCCGTGCGGTCATCGTCGCCGATTTCGTTGACCAACAGCGGCCGGCGATGCTCGCAAATCCACCCGGTGACGCCTTGATGGCGATCCAAATTGATGTTCGCGCTTTCTTCTTCGGAAAGATTGATGGCGCTGGTGAGCGTGAGCTTGTCGCTTTTTTCATCGAGCAATTCCAGCCAGGCGGCGTCGGCTTTGGTGACCTGCAGCGCTTTCTCGGTGATCAATTTCACCAAATTGCCGATGTCCAATTCGGAAATGATGCTGCTGCTCAGCTCGCGCAGCGTTTGGATTTCGCGCATTTTTTCGTCAAACAATCCGGCGGTCGGAAGCTGCAGCAGCAGCGCCAAGAGCGACATCCCGCTGTAAATCGCAAAAAAGAGGAACGAGGTTGAGACAAAGGTATGAAGTGTTATGCTGTGCTCGCCGTAACGCTCATTTGTGATCTCATTCAACGCGGCGATGGACAAGGCCAGGGTGATGGCGCCGAGCCAAAACGCCGCCCATTTTTGCTTGCGGTTGAGATGGCGAATCCAGGCGTGGCGGCCGCCGTTGATCACCATGAAAAAAACCAAAATAAAAAACATATTTTTGGCGATGATGCCGCCGCCGAAAAAATCGCTGGTCTCGATGCCGGCAAAAACCCGATAGCCGAGATAAACCGCGCCGCCAATCGCCAGCAGGCGAAAATTTCTCGCCGTGCCGCGCTTGCTTTTGTAATAAATGAGGCTGCGTACCTGCGGCCACAACCCCAACGTCAACAGTGAAACCAACATGCTGATAATTGCGGTGGCGATGAACATGCGCGAGGAAGAAAAGAGCAGGTCTTTCTCTTCGCCGCTGCCGCTGAGAAGATTGGCGAGGCCGAGCAGCACAGTGGCGGCAACGATTCCCCAAAACACCTGCAGCAGCGCTTTTTTGACGTTGCGCTTTTCGATAAAGCGGCTGGCCGCGAGCGAGGGGAGAAGCAAGGCCATGCTCGCCACCAGCAGCAGGTCGCGCAGCGGGCGAATGAGGCGCGGCACAAAATCGCCGACGGCAAAAAAGACGCTGTCGAGCAGGAACACGGCTAAACAGGCGACGCCGAAAATCAGCAGCGCCAGCGCCAGAGGCAATGGTCGGCGAGCGCGCCGCAGCCAATGCCGGAGTCGGCTCCGGCGCCGGCCTTTTTCTTCTGAGGCCGTGTCGCCTGCCGTTAGCGCGGCGCCGCCGGCCAGCAGAATGGTTTGGGTTGAGGCGCCGTCTGGTTTCTTTTTAGGCATGATGGCAAATTATACTTCTAAAATTTTAAATTTTCAATTGAAAATTTAAAATTGTCAAAAATTGTCAATTTTGTCTTTTCATACAACTCTCACCACCACCATCGTCATGTCGTCGTGTCGCGGGGTGTCGCCGGTAAAGATTTGCACGGCGTTGCGAATATTATTGATGGTATCCACGCTGGTCGCGCCGGCGCCGTTGGACAAAATCTCGGTCATCCGCGATTCGCCAAATTCTTCGCTGCGCCCGTTCATGGCCTCCGTAAAGCCGTCGGTGTAAAACACAAAAACCTCGCCGCTGTTTAAGACCAGCGTTTGCTCTTGAATGTTTCGGCTGAAGACTTCGCCGCGATCCAAGCCGATGGCGAGGCCGGGCGGGGAAACCATCGTCGCATTTTGCTCCTGGCGGCGCAGCAGCAATATCGGATTGTGTCCGGCGCGCGCCGAAGTGAAGAGGCGTTTTTCCAAATCAAAAATGCCGTAGATCAAGCTCACAAAAATGCCGCGCTCGGCATTTTCATAAAAAAGCCGGTTGGCGCGAATCAAAACCTGCGCCGGCGACAAGTTTTCCTGCACCGATGATTTGATAATCCCTTTGGTCAGCGTCATGTAAAATGCGGCGGAAACGCCCTTGCCGGACACGTCGCCAATGAGCACGCCGAGGCGATGGCCGTCGAGCTTGACAAAATCATAGTAGTCGCCGCCGACTTCGTTGGCGGGAACGCAAAGCGCGGCAATGTCCAATCCCGCCACCTCCGGCAGTTGGCGCGGCAGAAAACTGAGCTGCACCTGCCGCGCGATTTCCAACTCGCGTTTGATGCGCTCCTTTTCGGCGAGGCGGTCGAGATAATCCGGCTGCAGCGCGCGCGTGTCGATTTCAATTTTGCCAAAGCGGCGAATGATTTGGCCGCCGATCAGAAAAAGCAGCGGCAGCATGATCAAAAGCCAGCCGTGAATCGGCGCGATGGCCTGAGCGGCGTGCAAAAAACTGAATCCGTGCATGAGCAACGGCAGCGACAGGGCGGCGACAACGTTGGTCAAAAAATCAAAGCGGAGATAAAGCCAGGTCAGCGTCAGGCCCACAAAAAAATTGATGACAAAAACAAAACTGAACGGCGACCATTCGATAAACGACACCGGCGTGAACGCGGAGATCAGCGCCGCGAGGCCCGCGATCAGCCACGATTTTTGGACGAAGCGCGCGAGAGCGGAAACCAAAAACAGGCGATAGGCGGCTTCGGCGAAAAACGCGTAATAAAGACTTTGTCCCAGCGCGCTTACCGAGGGGATGAAAGCCGAATAAACGACCAGCACGTTCAGTTCGGTGGCCGGATTGAAATACGCCAACGCCGGCGCGGCGAAACGGTTGAGAAAAATGGTCGCGCCGCCGAAGATGAGCAGGCCCGCCGCCGCGCCGCGCCAAAGGCTTTCGCCCACCGGCTGAAACCACAATTGGCTGCGCTGAGCGGCCTCGAAGCTGAGCAGGCGATCTTGTCTGAGGTTGCGCATCAAGCTTTCGCCGGTGCCATAAACCACGACGAATCCAAGAACGACAAAACCCGGCGCGAAGAGGGCCATAACAAGCTGAACGGAGAAGCTCATCGTCGTGTTGGTTAAAAAATAGAGAACGAGGCCGATGGCGATTACAATTCCGGCCATCAATCCTGCTTTCAGGCTCAACTCATCGGCGCGGAGTTTTTTGAAGAAATAGAAAACCACGCCAATGATAAGCAGAAAGATCGTCAGCGTTTGTCCGAGCAGCTTGAAGGTCCAATCGGATCTGTCGACGGCTGCAATCGGCGCATCGGTTAATTGCCAGTGTTTGATCTGCGCGCCTTGAATCGTCGCCGCGAGCTGGGCGTTCAAGCCAACCATCGGCGCCGGCGTTTTCCAGATGAACGTGTGATCCAGGCGGGTTTTCTCTTTTGTTATTTCGGATTTTTCCAGCGTCATCCCGATGGTATCGGCCAGCGAGGAAAAAGGAATGAGGCGCAGGGCGAGCGCTTGCGCTTCCAGCGGGCTAAGTTTTGTGGTATCCGGCTGATCTTCTCCATAATCGTAGGTTTCAAACGACAACAAGCGGCCATGCGTGTCCAACTGCACGCGCGCTTCGCCGATGATGTGTTTCACGAAAAACTCGGCCAGCTTTTCCTCCGATCCGCTGCTGCTCAAAATATTTTTCAGCAGCGGCGGCTTGCCATAACGCACGTTCCAGAAAAAAGCGGGAAGATCGCGGCTGAACAGGCGATTGGCCTCCGCCGCGCCGAAATTCACCTGGCCAAAAGCGAGGAGCGAAGGATTGGTGCGGAAATCGACAACCGGCTCCACGCCCTGGCGCGGCGTTTGAATGTGCTCGAGAATGATTCCAGCGCGATGAATGATCTCACGGCGCGAGAGCGTGCCTTGCAAGCTCGCCTGCGGATAAGTTTGCGGAAACAGCCAAATGGCCGCGAGCAAGCCCAATCCGCCGAGGAAGAGCAGCCAGAGATCGAAGCGAGAGTGATTTTTCATGCAGCGCCAATCAGACTCTAAAAATTGAAATCTGCACAAAACATTCACGCAAAGACGCAGAGACGCAAAGAATACGCAAAGGTTATGCCTAATGAATTTTGACATTCAAGTTCGGTAATATGTCATTGCGAGGAGCGAAGCGACGAAGCAATCCTATGAGCGTTAGAAGATTGCTTCGCTGAGAAGCGCTCGCAATGACATCCAGGAAAGATTACCGATCTTGATCATCAAAACTCATTAGGGTTTTCTTTGCGTGCGCCTTTGTTTTTTCCTGTTTGGTTGCGGCTCGTTGTGCCGGCCAAATTTACTGCGCCGTGTCGACATCGACCGGAGAAAAGACGCGGTTGTAAAAACTCAGATCGCGGCCGTCGGCGGAAAGGCGAACGACGCGGCCGTTGCCAAAATCGGCGACGAGGCACGAGCCGTCAAACGGATTCACCGCCAAATTTTCGGGAATATCAAAACCTCTGCTGGTCAACAGCGCCTCGCCGGCTGAGTTTAATTTGATGACGTCGCTGCCGCGAAAGGCGTTCGAATAATCGATCAGCCAGCAGCCGCCGGAGATTTCAACCGCGGCGACACGATAAGCAAAACGCAATTGCGGCGAAGCAAGTTGTTCCGGCTGGCCTTGCGCATTGAGCCGCAGCACGCGATTGCCGTCGGCGATCCAAATTTTGCCGGTGCGGCCATCGATGTCGATATCCGACGGGCGCTGCAAAATCGCCGGCGTCGCGGCGCGCAGCTCGCCGGTGCGCGAGAAAATGAGCACGCGCAAGCTGGCGCGGTCGAGCGCCCACAGCTCGGCCGTGGCGGGATGCACGGCGAGCGCCGCAATTTTTTTGTAATTTTCAAATGACTTGATCAGCACGCCGTCGCTGTCGAATTTCATCAGGCCGTTCGTCAAACTATCCGCCACCCAAACGCTGCCGTCGGCGCTGTCAATCGCCAGATCGGCCGGACCGGAAATACGCGTCCGGCTCGTCGTGGATCGGCCGTTCATGTCCACCCGCGCGAAGAGGCCGCCGAAGCGGTCGATCACCCAGACGTAACCACGCGGGGCGTCAATTTGCAGGCGAAACGGACGGCCAAACGCGCCGGTGCGCAGAATTTCATGAACGCCGTCGTGCGTCAATTTGATCAGTTCGCCGGAGCTGGCATCGGCCACCCACGAGAACGCCGGCCCCGGTGTGATCGTCGTGCTGTCGGAAAGCGGCGACTCGAAATCAGTCGCGACGGCGGAAATTCGATACGTGTGCAACCGGCCGAAGGTTACGCCGAGATCGCGAAATGAATTCGAGCGCGGCGAAGCCAGCGCGATGGGGGAGAAGCGGGCTTGTCCTTCCAACCGGCGATAAATCCGAAAGCCGGTCAAATCGCGGATGTCAAGCCGATCCCACCGCAGCGTCACGGTATCGCGCAGCGACACCACGTTCAAGCCGGTGGGCTTGCCGAAGGTGTTGGGATTTTGGGGGTCGAGCGGATTGAGCCGCGGCCGGTCGGAGCAGGCGGCAAATAAAATGACGACGCAACAGTATAACCCAAATTTTTTTTTATTCAAGAGAGCTGCTTTCGCTCGGGTTGAATGCATAGAAAAAGTTGTGGCGGATTTTGTTTTAGACGAACCGTCTGTAAGGCTACGCCTGAAAGATGACGCTGTAAGGTAAACAATTTCTGGAGGGAAGTCAAGGGGATTTGAGGACGGGTTTGGTTAATGACTATACAATTCTTCTAAAGCGGCTGCGGCGCTTAAAACACGAAATGGCAAGTCGGAAATCTCTGCCAAAAAGTGGCGATTCTCCGAGATCAAAGTCTCTACACCTTCTTCCTCAAGATGCGCTGCAACAGCGGCATCCCCTAGTTTACAGCCTAATCGTTGAAACTTTTCGATTAATGCAAGCGTTGTTGTTTTCCAATTGATTCGGATGCGATCGGGGTATTGGTGGAAAAGCCTAAACAACTCGTGAATTTCATCCGGTTGGAGATTATTTTGGAGCTCACGAATGATTTGTCGTGGTATGTAGACATAAAGCTCACCAATTCTCTCAAGCAATTCGACACAAGCGGGGAAGTTCGGGTCTTCGCGAATACCGAAAATATAGATATTCGTGTCAAATGATACCCAGTCATCGGCGATAGTCATCAGCGGCAACCGCCTCCCTTATGCGCTCCAATTCAGCAAAAATTTCGTCAACGGACTGCTTGAGCTTGCTTTCTGCGATCAACCGTTTCCGAATTTTTCCCGACAATGTTTTTAGACCACGACGATAATTCAAATCAACAAGCTTCTGAAGAAAATTTTCCTGCCGGGCGATTTCCCAATTCGCAATTTCATGCGCCACTTCCTCTACACGAGAGTCAAGGGTCTCCATAATTTACCTCAACCAATTTGAAGTACTAAGAAAGAAGATAAACAAGCTTTATGAGTAGCCAGTATTTTTCTAAACTTATTTTTCTCATGCTTTTGCTGAAACCCTTTCGAAACAAAAAGGCAAAAATCAACAACAGTACCAACTTGATTATCGCTGCTGTTCCTTTTTGCCTTTCTGCCCCGTTTTGATTTTTATGGCTTAATTGACCGCTTCAAAATTCTGCGTTAAAAGTTTTGTTCCTTCCTGAAAAAGCACTTCGATTTTATTTTTGGCTAGAACTTTGGTGATCACGCCCACACCGAAATTTTTGTGGCGGATGGCCGGTGTCGAGCTAAATTCACCGGAAAGCGCATAATCAGCCACCTGTTTGTCTTCAATCTGGCCAACCAATGTTCCCCAATCCTTTTTCTTGCCGCGGCTGGAGACGCGTTTCGTGCCGGTGGTGCGCCGTCGCGTTGAAGTTGAGGCGGCTTTGGCTTTGGGCGCCTCTTTTTCCGGCGTTTTGAAAGCATGGGTGGCGTTGCAAATTTTACAGATCACTTTGGAAATCTTGTCGTTTTTAACGACCGTCACGACGTGCCAGGTGTCGGCTTTGCATTTCCCACAATAGGCTTCGACGTCCTTCCCAACCATTTTGTCAACGGATTCCTTGCGCATGCGCAATCTCTCCTTCAAAATTCACGAACGAGGGGCTGAATATTTTAAGCGGCGGACTTTTGTGTTATAATAATTTATGAAATAAAACTGAAAAAAACAAGCAAATATTTATTGATTTTATGTTTGTACAAAAATACACGGCGCCCTTGCTTTTCGCGCGAAACTTTGTTATGTTATGGTTTTCGCGCAAAACGTCGATTGTAAAACGTAAAGATAAAATGTAAAACGCAAGGGAGAAGGATGGAATCCGCTGCTTCACTCAAATTGCCGACGATGCTGCCGTCTGAAATCTTAAAAATTCTGCACGGCGATCACGGTGATCCGTTTGCCGTTTTGGGCATGCACCCGGTGAAAGTTGACGCCAAAACTGCCATCGCGGTGCGGGCGTTTTTGCCGGAGGCGCAATCGGCGCGTGTTGCGGAAATCGGCGGCGCCGGACAACTTCAGCCGATGACGCGGATCGAAAATTCTGACTTTTTCGAGGCGGTTTTTCCGGAACGCCGGGAGCCGTTTCGCTATCAAATCGAGATCACCGATCACGACGGGCAGACGCGGCGCTTTGACGATCCGTATTGCTTCATGCCGGTGTTGAGCGATTTCGATCTGCATCTGTTTGGCGAAGGCACGCACCTGGAAATTTACGAAAAGCTCGGCAGCCATGTGATGACGATTGGCGGCGCGGCCGGCGTGTATTTCGCCGTGTGGGCGCCGAATGCGCGGCGGGTGAGCGTGATCGGCAACTTCAACCGCTGGGACGGCCGCCGGCATCCGATGCGCATCCACCCCGGCGCCGGCGTGTGGGAGATTTTTATTCCGGGACTGAGCGAAGGCGAAGTCTACAAATATGAAATCAAAACCCGGCAGGGCTTGCTGCGCATCAAAACCGATCCATACGCCTTTCGCATGGAACGGCGGCCCAACAACGCCGCCATCGTGCAACGTGTCGATCATTTTCAATGGCACGACGAAGCCTGGATGGCGCGGCGCCGCGCGGCCAACTCGTTGGATAAGCCGATGGCGATTTATGAGGTGCATCTCGGCTCGTGGCGGCGGCGGTCGAATGCGGAAGACGATTGGTTGAATTATCGCGAGATCGCGCCGCAGCTCGCCGATTACGTCAAAGAAATGGGATTCACGCACGTCGAGCTGATGCCGGTGATGGAGTATCCGTACGATCCCTCGTGGGGTTATCAAGTCACCGGTTATTACGCGCCGACCAGCCGTTACGGCACACCGGAAGATTTTGCCTATTTCGTCGATTATCTGCACCAGCATCACATCGGCGTGATTCTCGATTGGGTGCCGGCGCATTTTCCGCGCGACGACTATGCGCTGCGCCGCTTTGACGGCACGGCGCTGTACGAACACGACGACCCGCGTTTGGGCGAGCATCCGGATTGGGGCACACTGGTGTTCAACTTTGGCCGCCACGAAGTGCGCAATTTTCTCACCGCCAACGCCGTTTATTGGTTCGAAAAATATCACGTCGACGGCCTGCGCGTCGATGCCGTGGCCTCGATGCTGTATCTCGATTACTCGCGCCAGGAAGGGGAGTGGATGCCGAACCAATACGGCGGCCGCGAAAATATCGAAGCGATTGATTTTCTCCGCAAGCTCAACGAAGTCGTGCACGAACGTTTTCCCGGCGCGATGATGATTGCCGAGGAGTCGACGGCGTGGCCGATGGTGTCGCGGCCGGTGTACGTCGGCGGCCTCGGCTTTACGTTCAAATGGAATATGGGATGGATGAATGATTTTCTCAATTACATGAAGGAAGATTCAATCCATCGCAAGTATCATCAGCATCTCGTCACGTTTTCGCTGATCTATGCGTTCACGGAAAATTTTATTTTGGTGCTGTCGCACGACGAAGTGGTGCACGGCAAGCGGGCGCTGCTCGACAAAATGCCCGGGGATGTTTGGAAAAAATTTGCGAATCTGCGCGCGGCCCTGGCCTTCATGTATGGCCATCCCGGCAAGAAACTTTTGTTCATGGGCGGCGAGTTCGGCCAATGGTGGGAGTGGAATCAGGCCGAGAGCATTCACTGGCATTTGCTCGAGCACGAATCGCATCGCAAGCTGCAGCAGTTTGTGAAGGATCTCAACAAGCTTTATCGCAGCGAACCGGCGCTGTACGAGGTGGATTACTCGTGGGAGGGTTTTCAATGGATCGATTTTCAAGATGCGGACGCCAGCCTGGTTTCGTTTTTCCGGCGCGGCAAAAATCCCGGCGAGGTTCTGGTCTTTGCCTGCAATTTTACGCCGATTGTTCGGCAAAATTATCGCATCGGTTTGCCGCTGCCCGGTTTTTATCGCGAAGTGTTGAACAGCGATTCCGAGTATTATTGGGGCAGCAACGTCGGCAATGACGGCGGCGTGACCGCGGAAGAAATTCCCTCGCATAATCAGCCGCATTCGGCGACGATCACGTTCCCGCCGCTGGCCGTCGTCGTCTTCAAACGCGAAAAACCTGCCACATTGATCCTGGAAAAGAAAAAGCAACCAGCAGCGAGCGACCAGCAACTAGCAACCAGCAACGAGCAACCAGCACATGAATAACCTCTTCTGGGATGTCGCGATCATCGTTTTGTATTTCGTCGTCATCATGGCGCTCGGCTTGTACATGGGCCGCCGCGAAGAGAGCATGGAAGATTTTGCGCTCGGCGGACGCAAAATTCCCTGGTGGGCCGTGTTCGCCTCGATCATCGCCGCGGAAACCAGCGCCGCGACGTTTCTCGGCATCCCGGCGGAAGGCTATCGCCTGCAAAATGCGCTCTACATGCAGTTGATGATTGGGACGATCCTGGCGCGAATCATTATCGCTTATATATTTATCAAGCCGTTTTATCATTACCGCGTTTACACCGTCTACGAATTTCTCGAAAAGCGTTTCGGCCCGAAATCGAGAATCGCGGGCAGCGTGATTTTTCTCGTCACGCGCGTCTTGGCCAGCGGCGTGCGCGTTTACATCGCGGCCGTCGTTCTGGTCGTCGCCTGGAAATTTCTCACCGGCGCCTCGCCGACTCTGGCGCAATACGTTATCGCCATCAGCATCATGACGTTGGTGACCTGCATTTACACGATGGTGGGCGGCATCAAAGCGGTGATTTGGACGGATCTGATTCAGGCGAGCGTGATGTTCGGCGGCGCGCTGATTTCACTCGCCGTCATCGTCTATCTCATCCCCGGCGGCTGGGAGGGCATCAAAACCGGCACGAATCAGTTCGCCAATTTTAAAATTTTTTCGACGGGGCTGACTGAAGAGCGCACACTCTACGACGCGGTGATCAGCATTCTCAGCCAGGAATACACGATCTTCGCGGCGCTGGTCGGCTATATTTTTCTGGTGATGGCGACGCACGGCACGGATCAGGACATGGTGCAGCGGATGTTGACGGCGACGGATTACAAACGCAGTCGTTGGTCGCTCATTCTCTCCGGCGTCGCGGATGTTCCGATTGCGCTGGCGTTCGTCACGATCGGCATTTTTTTGTACGCTTATTTTCAGCTCGTGCCCGATGCCAATTTGCCCCGCAGCGGGAACAATGAAGTGGTGGCGAATGAAGTTTTTGCTTATTTCATCATCAATAAAATGCCCGTGGGGCTGCGGGGGTTGATCATGGCCGGCGTCTTTGCCACAGCCATGGGCTCGCTGAGCGCCGCGCTGAACGCCCTCGCCACCAGCTTTGTCAAGGATTTTTACACGCCGTATTTCAAAAAAAATGCGAGCGAAAAACACTATGTTTTCGCCGCCAGAATTTGCACTTTCGTTTTCGCGGTGTTGATGGTGATCGTCGCCTCGCTCGCGGCCTACTCGGTGATTCACAACCCCAAACTCACGATCATCCCGATTGCCTTGGGCATTCTCGGCTACACCTACGGCTCGCTGCTCGGCATGTTTCTCATCGGCATGTTGACCCGCACGCGCGGCAACGATCTTGGCAATTTGTTCGCCATGTGTTGCGGATTTGTCACCGTCCTGCTCCTTAGCGGCACGGCCAACACCGTGCTCGGCTGGTTTGGCCTCACGCCCTTGCCGGTTGTGAAAATTGCGTTTACGTGGTACATCATGTTTGGGTGTATTGCGACTTTTCTGGTCGGCGTCCTGTTTCGGACAAAAAGTTATGTTTCGTAGTAGTGCCTTCAGGCACCAGAGGCTAAAATTGTTTGAACTTTTTTTAACTACTCAAAATGTTTTTGTTTTTTCACTTCATGCGCCCGAAGGCGCTACTAAAAAATTATGAATGAAATTTTTATTGCGATTATTTTAGGAATTGTTGAAGGTTTGACGGAATTTTTGCCGGTCAGTTCAACGGGGCATTTGATCTTGGCGCAAAATTGGCTTGATTTTACCGGCGAAAAAGCCAACGCCTTTGCCGTGTTCATTCAGCTCGGCGCCATTTTCGCGGTGGTGGGATATTTCCGGCAGCGAATTTGGCGCGCCATCATGGCGGTTTTGGGCAAGCCCACCGCTGGCAATCCGCACGGCCTGATGCCGGAAGAAGCGCGCCGGTTTTTTTTCGGCGTCGCGCTGGCGTTCATTCCCGCGGCGGTGCTCGGGCTTTTTTTTGAAGAGATCATCGAGACGGTTTTGTTCAAGCCGCAGCCGGTTGCCATTGCGTTGCTCGCCGGCGGCGTAGGCATTTTATTAATCGAAAAATTTCGCCCCGCGGCCAAAACCTCGGTCGCTGAATCGATCACGCTCTCACAAGCCTTGTGGGTCGGCTTCGCGCAATGCGCGGCGTTAATTCCCGGCATGTCGCGCTCGGCCTCGACGATTATGGGAGGGTTGTTGGCGGGTTTGAGCCACGCCGCCGCCGCTGAATTTTCGTTTTTTCTGTCGATTCCAACCTTGGGCGCGGCAAGCTTGTACAAACTTTTCGGCGTCGCGCCGCTGCTTTCCGCCGAGGACGCCGTGGTTTTTGCCACCGGATTTTTTGTTTCGCTCATCGTGGCCTGGATCGTCATCGCCGGTTTTATGGCCTTCATCAAGCGCCACAGTTTCAAAGCCTTCGCCTGGTATCGCATCATTTTCGGCCTGGCGATTTTGCTGATGATCTGGTTCGGCGTCGAATTGCGTGTTGGCAACTGAGGCGGGCCTGTTGCCTCTCGAAATTGGGTTTGGTTTTAACGCCGGCATTCGTTATATTGCGCAATAACTTTCATGGAGCAAACATGAACCGTCAAATTTGGGGCATGGCGCTTTTTGTGTTGGGCGCGTTGGTGATCGCCGACGGCCTGGCCGGTTTTGTGCAAACGAATACCGGCGTGATGCGCTGGATTTATGTTGGACTCGGCGCGCTGCTCGTCGTGCGCGGACTTTTCGTGTGGTGGCCTTTTCGCAAGCAAATTTAGGGAGGAAAATATGACTTACACAGCGGCCAAAGTTCGAAAGCGCAAGGCTCGGAATGTCGAAACAAAAAGCTCGGCTTCCGCCAATCTCGTGACCTTCGACCAATTTTATGAAACCGTCGAGGAAAATGTTCATGCCGATTTGCTGGACGGCAAAATCATTCGCGACTCTCCGGCGGTGCCAAAACATGGGTTGACCACGACTTTTGTTGCTGAACTTTTGGGGACTTATGTTTCGCACCGTCGCCTCGGCTTTCTCATCGGTTCGACTTCTACGGTTCGATTAACGGCTTATCAAGCGCCGGAGCCGGATTTGTTTTTCATCAACGCCAACCGGCATCATATCATCAACGAGAAGTACATCGATGGGCCGCCGGATTTGTGCATCGAAGTCATCTCCAAAAGCAGTCGTAGACGTGACCGCGTTCGCAAGTTTGTTCTCTACGCCGATCATGGCGTCCGAGAATACTGGATCATCGATCCCCTGATTAACACGGCCAATTTTTATCGAAACGTCGATGGCGAGTGGCAGGAAATGCCGGTTGACGATCAAGGCGTTTTCCGCTCCGAAGTCGTTCCCGGTTTTTGGATGAAAGTGAGCTGGCTTTTTATTTTCCCGCCGCCGGATGTATACGAACTTTGTAAGCTAATTTTCGCCGAATAAAAAAAACGATTTTCACCGCAACCCTCGTGCTCTGCCGGTATTATTGCCTTAAACTGCATTGAGAAACCGGAGAGCGCATGGCCAGCTTGCAAGATTTTTTTTGGACTGAAGCTGGGCTGGGAGCAGCGGTATTGTTCCATCGCGGGCGGCCCGCCCGTGAATGGC
>Ga0247727_10001125_pt1 | contig 65110 bp, 50 predicted proteins | sample WisWelCaveWW1625_FD_202498 | JGI IMG/M metagenome (GOLD analysis project Ga0247727, IMG submission 202498) | Biofilm microbial communities from Wishing Well Cave, Virginia, United States - WW16-25 | ecosystem: Environmental > Aquatic > Deep subsurface > Groundwater > Cave microbial mat | place... | reverse complement strand
TTGATCAGTGGTGGAACAACGGCCGGCAGCGGATCGAGCAGCAGGAACAAGAAGTCCAGCGAAGGTCTATGTTCGGATACTGGCTGGTGGCCGTGGGCTCCGTTCTATTGGTCGGGGCCACCTTTGCCTGGTATTTCTTGGCGCAACATCCGGGCCCACCTGCGCCGTCGCTGAACGTGATTCCGGTGGTGAGTTTCTCCGGATGGGTGGCGTCGCCGGTCTTCTCTCCCGACGGCAACCAGATCGCCTTCGTGTGGAGCGGCGAGAAGGGCGAACAGACGGATATCTACGTTAAGCTGATCGGTGGCGGCCCGCCGTTGCGCCTTACGCAATCCCCGGAGAGCGAATCGGGCCCCGCATGGTCGCCCGATGGACGCCACATCGCCTTTGTCCGTCAATCGTCCGCGGGGAATGAGATTTTCAGTATTCCCGCTCTCGGTGGCCCGGGGCGCAAGCTGGTGCAGCTGGAGGCGCAATGGCCCTTCGATGTGCGTTGGCACCCGGACGGAAAATCCATCGCGTTCGCCGATCGAAGGCCCCCGGAAGAACCCTACAGCGTCTACGCGGTTGCGTTCGAAACGGGGGAGAAACGTCGCTTCACGACACCAACTGAGCAGGGAATCCTTGCCGGCGACCGCGTCTTCGCTTTTTCTCCCGATGGGACACGCCTGGCCTACGTGCGATCTGGCGCCCAACCCGGCGCAAAGAATACCCTGTATGTAGCGTCGCTCGCCGGAGTCGCCGCGCAACTGATCTTTTCCGAGAATGCTTCGTTCGGCGGTCTCACCTGGACGGCGGACAGTCGCGCAATTCTCTTCAGCTCGGATCGGCAGGGCGGCTCAAAGCTGTGGAGAGTTCCCGACACTGGCGGCGCGCCGGAACTCCTGCCGTACGGTGATAACGCCATGGCCCCCAGGGTAGCGCCCCGCGGAGACCGTCTGGTGTTTGTGCGACAGGCCTCGGATTTGGATTTGGGGCGACTGCTACTGGCTTCGCCCGCTGGGCCGGGCACATCCTTCGTGCCACTCGCGAATTCGAATCGCGACGAAGCCGCGCCCGCTGTGTCCCCGGACGGCAAGAAGCTTGCCTTCCAGTCGGACCGCTCCGGTTCGGTCGAACTCTGGGTGGCCAATACAGACGGCTCCGATGCCGCGCAGTTGACTTCCCTGGGCAGCCGTTTCTCGGGCTTCGTGCAATGGTCGCCCGACGGACGCCAGATCGCTTGCCATGCCTGGGGGAACCCGCCCGAATCGAACACCGGAATATTCTTGGTCCAGGCCGACGGAAGCGTTCGACGCCGGCTCACCGATGGCTCGCAGCAATATGCATCGCCTGCCTGGTCGCACGACGGTAACTGGCTCTATGCCACACGACGGGAGCGCGACGGCCACCCGGATATTTGGAAGCTTCCCGCTCACGGAGGAGAGCCTGCGCGAGTCACGAGCAAAGGCGGCTGGCGGGCTCTGGAATCGCCCGACGGCCGGTTCCTCTACTACACCAAACTGGCGACCCCGGGCGTGTGGCGTCGCCCGGTGGGTGACGGCCAGGAAATTCTGGTGACCGCCAATATGAACCCGAAGTTTTCCGGGTATTGGGAAGTGGTCAGCGATGGGATGTACTTCCTGAGTGAAGATCCGAAACAAAAAGCGGTGATTCAATTTCTGAATTTCGCTACCGGCAAGACTTTGCGCATCGGTCCTTTCCCGGGAACGCCAGACGCGTGGAATGGGGGGTTCAGTGTTGCACCCGACCGGCGCTCGATCATCTTCTCTCATGTGGCGTATCGCCGCCAGGAGATCCTGCTGGTCGAGAATTTCCGCTGACGCCTCCCCGGGTGCCGCGCCAGTTGCCAATTCCCGCAACGCAAAAGATAATGACCTCCTGTTTACAGGCGGGCTCACAGTCCCGACTCTGTGCGGTTGTTAGCAGTTCGAACCGTGGGATAGCATGCGGAAGACCCGACGATGAACACATCAACGACCAAGAAAGCAGAGCCGGCCAAGAAGCCGGAATTCGAGAAGTCGCTGGCGCGGCTGGAAGAAGTGGTGCGTCGGCTGGAGAGCGCCAGCGTGTCACTAGACGAGGCCATGAAGCTGTTCGAAGAAGGCGTGCAACTGGCCCGCGACTGCCAGAAGCAGCTCCAAGAAGCAGAAGGCAAGGTGGAAATCCTGCTGAAAAAAGCGGGCGGAAAGCTCGTGGCCGAGCCGTTTGAGTCCGGCAACGATGAGAAGCCGGACGGCTGATCCTCGGCGTCCCCGCGATGAAGCTCCCTCCCTTTTTTGAAGAAGACCGCGCGCTGATCGAAGCCGGGCTGGAGCGCCTGCTGCCTGGCGAGCACCTGCCACCGGCGACGATTCACCGTGCCATGCGCTACAGCGTGTTTGCCGGGGGCAAGAGGGTGCGGCCCATCCTGTGTCTCGAAGCGGCGCGCGTGTTGCGTCCCGACGCGCCGGGGGTGGTGGAAACGGCCTGCGCGTTCGAGTTGATCCACACCTATTCGCTGATCCACGACGACCTGCCTGCACTCGACGACGACGACTTGCGCCGCGGCAAGCCCACCTGCCACAAGAAATTCGGCGAGGCCATGGCCATCCTGGCCGGCGACGCGCTGCTGACCTTGGCGTTCGAATGCCTGGGCTCGGCGGAGGTGGAGGCGCCGCGCCGGGCGGAGATTGTCCGGGAAGTGGCCCGCGCCGCGGGAACAGTGAACGGGATGGTCGGCGGCCAGGTGGCGGACCTGGAGGCCGGCGGCCAGCCGGTGGAGCCGGCCCTGCTGGAATACATACACAAATCGAAAACCGCGGCGCTGATATGCGCGGCCATCGTCAGCGGCGCAATCTGCGGGGGCGCGAACGCCGAAGACGTGTCGCGGCTGCGGCGGATGGGCGCGAAGATCGGATGGGCCTTCCAGGTGGTGGACGATATCCTGGACGTCGAGGAGACCTCCGGCACGCTGGGAAAGACGGCCGGCAAGGACCAGGCGCAACAGAAGGCGACGTACCCGGCGCTGTATGGGGTGGAGAAATCGCGGGAGATTGCGTCGCGATTGGAGTCCGAAGCGCTGGCGGAATTGCAGCCCCTGGGAGCACGAGCCGCGCGACTGCGGGAGCTGGCGCAGTTCCTGGTGGCGCGCCGGGCGTAGAACCCGGGCCAGCTAAAGCTGGCCCCTACAAGAGCCCCTACGAAAGCTGGCGAAGTTTCTCCGATGGCCGCAAAAACCAAATCAGAAAAGAGGCGTCTGGATGTGCTGCTGACAGAGCGAGGTCTGGCCGAGTCGCGGCAGAAGGCGCAGGCCATGATCCTGGCGGGACAGGTGTTCGTGGCCGGCCAGAAGCAGAGCAAAGCCGGGTCGGCCGTCTCCAGCGCGGCGCGCGTGGAGGTCGCGGGCGAAAAAGTTCGCTACGCCAGCCGCGGCGGGCTGAAGCTGGAAGGGGCGCTGGAGGATTTCGGAGTCAACGCCCGGGGCAAGACCTGCCTGGACATCGGCAGCTCAACGGGCGGGTTCACCGACTGCCTGTTGCAGCACGGCGCGGCGCGCGTGGTGGCGGTGGACGTGAGCCCCGCCCAACTGGCGTGGAAGCTGCGGCAGGATCCGCGGGTGGTGGCGGTGAAACAGAATGCGCGGAACCTCTCGCGCGAGGATTTCGCAGAGAGGAGCGAGCTGATTACCGTGGATGTGTCGTTCATTTCGGTTGCAAAAATCATTCCCCCGGCCGCGGCGATGGCGGAGCCGGGCGCGGACCTGCTGATCCTAATCAAGCCGCAGTTCGAGCTGAGCCGCGGAGAAGTGGGCAAGGGAGGGATTGTGCGCGAGAGCCGTTTGCACCAGCAGGCCATCGAGCGCGCGACGGCCGCGGCGGAATCGGCGGGACTGCGCGTGCGTGGGGTCAGGCCGAGCCGCGTCACCGGCGCCGGGGGCAACCAGGAGTATTTCCTCCACGCGCAAAAGTAGCGCCGGCACATGGCCCGTGCGGGAGTGGACCAGGTCTTTGCCCCCCTGCCTCCGGCCTACGCTGATGTAGAATCAGCGCCCGGCCCGGGAGCCGGCCATCGAGACTGTTTCGCAGGAGAAACGATTGAAGACGGTCGGCATCCTCTCCAAACCGGAAAAGGAAACCATCTGCGGGATTGTGCCGGCGGTGCTCGAGCAACTGCGCGGGCACGGTGTGGAAGTGTATTTCGACACGGAGACCGCGGCGTGTATGCCGCCCGGAGCGCTCCCTGCGGACCGCGTGGTTTCGCGCCAGGATCTGCTCGCGCGCGTGGACCTGCTGCTGCTTCTCGGCGGCGACGGCACGCTGCTGGCCGCGGCGCGTATGCTGGCGGACCGCGACGTCCCCATCCTGCCCGTCAACCTGGGGCACCTGGGTTTTCTCACCAGCGTCACGCCGGATGAGCTGCACTCCTTGCTGGACCAGGTGATTGCCGGGAAGCACCGCATCAGCGAGCGCATCCTGCTGCGCGCGGAGATTCTCCGCGGCGGCCAGGTGATCTACCAGCAGCGGGCCCTGAACGAGGCGGTGGTCAGCAAGTCTTCACTGGCGCGCATCGCCGATTTCGACCTGGAGGTGGACGGCAGCTACGTGTGCAGCTACAAAGCAGACGGACTGATCATCGCCACGCCGACCGGCTCGACGGGCTATTCGCTTTCGGCCGGCGGGCCGATCATTTACCCGGTGTTGGACGCGTTCGTGGTGACGCCGATCTGCCCGCATTCGCTGACCAACCGTCCGCTGGTGATCCCGGATTCGGCGAAGATGCGCATCACGCTGGGCGAAGGGGAACAGTCGCTGTACCTGACGCTGGACGGCCAGGTGGGCGAAAAGCTGGAACACGAGGACTGCATCGCCATCAGCCGCGAGCCGCGCAAGCTGAAGCTGGTGCGCCCGGCGCGCAAGACGTATTTCGAAATCTTGCGCCGGAAACTGAAGTGGGGCCAGCGGTAAATTGCCGGACGCGCACCCTGCCCATTCCCGCATCGGAGAACATCGAATGCCACGGATGAATCGCGCCACCGGGCTCGTGGCCTCGGTCTGCCTTCTGTGCGCCGCACCCGCAGCAGCGCAGGAACGCGCCTCCGCAATGCGGCGCGGCGCGGCAGACGTAATCATCGTCAATGGCAAGATCTGGACCGTGGACCCGGAGCTACCTCGGGCCGAGGCGATTGCCGTGGCCCGAGGGCGGATCGCCGCGGTGGGCAGCAACGCAGAAATCGCGCGCTGGGCCGTCCCGGGAACAAAACGCATTGACGCGCAGTGGAAGACCGTCCTGCCGGGAATGATCGACTCCCACGTGCACTTGAGCAGCGGAGGGTTCGAGCTGGCCGGGGTGCAGTTGAAGGACTCGGGCACGCCCCAGGAAATGGCGCGGCGCATCGGCGAGCAGGCCAAGAAGGTGAAAAAGGGCGAGTGGATTACGGGGGGCACGTGGGATCACGAGAACTGGCCGGGTGCGCCGCTGCCCACCCGCGAGTTAATCGATGGCTTCACGCCGGAGAACCCGGTGTTCGTCGGCCGCTACGACGGTCATATGGGACTGGCCAATTCGCTGGCGCTCAAGCTGGCAGGAATTACGCGTGAGACGCCCGTGCCACCGGGGGGCGCCATCGTCAAGGACGCCGGCGGCGAGCCGACCGGCGTACTGAAAGACACGGCGCAAGGTCTGATGGACCGCGTTATCCCCCCGCCCGGCGAGGAGCAACTGTTGCATGCTGTACGCGCGGCGCTGGCGCACGCGGCGCAGTTCGGGGTGACTGGCATCCACGCCATCAGCAGCACGCACGACGTGCGGGCCTACCAGAAACTGGCCGCGGCCGGCGAGCTGACGGCGCGCCTCTACGCCATCACGCCCATCCAGCAGTGGGAAGCAACTGCGGGCGCGGGGGTGATGGCGGGCTTCGGAAACGAGTGGCTGCGCATCGGCGCGCTCAAGGGATTCGCGGATGGCTCGCTGGGCTCGACGACGGCCCTGTTTTTCGAGCCCTACGAGGACGACCCGTCCGCCAGCGGGTTGCAGCTGTTCCCCTACGAGACAGGGGTGAGGATGGGGACCGCCGCAGACCGCGCCGGGCTGCAACTGTGCATCCACGCCATCGGCGACAAAGCCAACCGGATGATCCTCGATCTCTACGCGGAGGTTGAAAAACAGAATGGGCCGAAACCGGATCGCCGCTGGCGTATCGAGCACGCGCAGCACATCCACCCGGCGGATTTCGAAAAATTCGCGCGGCTGGGCGTGATTGCCTCGATGCAGCCCTACCACGCCATAGACGACGGCCGCTGGGCGTTGAAGCGCATTGGGCCCGAACGCGGCAGGGGCACCTATGCGTTCCGCACATTGCTCGACCAGGGCGTGGGGCTGGCGTTCGGGTCAGACTGGACCGTGGCGCCGCTCAACCCGTTCGAGGGCATTTTTGCGGCGGTGACGCGAGCCACGCTGGACGGGAAGAACCCGGGGGGCTGGTACCCGGAGCAGAAGATTTCGCTGGCCGAGGCCATCGAGGCGTACACCATGGGTTCGGCCTATGCCGAGCACGCCGAAAAGGAAAAAGGCTCGCTGCGCCCGGGCAAACTGGCAGACATCATCGTGGTGGACAGCGATGTGTTCGCCATGGCGGCGGAAAAGCTCAGGGAGGTGAAAGTAGTCACGACGATGGTGGGCGGGAAGATCGTATATCAGAAGCAGTGAGGTTACTCGCCGCGGACCAAGTCCGCCCGCGATTCGCGCCGGCGGATGATGCGAAAACGCGAGCCTGCCACGAGCACCTCTGCGGGGCGCGGGCGGGAGTTGTAGTTCGAAGAGGAAACGAAACCGTAGGCGCCGGTCCCCCAGAGCGCCAGCAAGTCGCCCGGCTCTGCCTTCCCCAGCGGCCAGTCCTGAAGAAAACTGTCTCCGGTTTCGCACACCGGGCCGACAATGTCCGCCCGCCCGGAGCCGCGTCCCAGGCTGCGGGCGACGTGCGTCACCGGATGCACCGCGCCATAAAGCGCGGGGCGCAGAAAATCGTTCATCGCCGCGTCCACCACCACGAACCTCCGGCCGCGGGTCTGCTTGATGCCGAGCACGCGGGTCAGCAGGATTCCGGCGGGACCCACCAGCGACCGCCCCGGTTCCAGAAGGAGATGGCACCCCAGGGGGGCCACGGCGGAGGCAACCGCGCGGGCGTAGCCGGGCAGGTCCAGTGGCTGTTCGTCGAGATAGCGGATCCCCAGCCCTCCACCGAAATCAAAATAACGCACACTGATGCCGTCGCGGGTCAGCTCACCGGCCCAGCCAGCCAGCCGCCGCACCGCGCGACGGAAGGGGCCCAGGCTGAGAATCTGCGAGCCGATGTGCGCGCTGATGCCCTGCCAGCGAATCCAACGTGAGCTGCGAAACCCCAGGTAGGCGGAGCGCGCGGCCGCCCAGTCCATCCCGAATTTATGCTGATGGCGTCCGGTGGAGATATGCGGGTGGCCGCCGGCCTCGACGTCCGGATTGACGCGGATGGCCGCAGCCGCCGGACGGCGCAGGCGAGAGGCCTCGGCGGCGAGCAACTCCAGCTCGCCTGCGGATTCGACGTTGAAAAGCAGAATGCGCTGCCGGAGCGCCTCGCGGATTTCTTCCCGCGTCTTGCCGACGCCGGAAAAAACTATGCGGTCGCCGGAGACGCCGATGCGCCGAAGGCGGTAAAGCTCTCCCCCGCTCACGATGTCGAACCGGCTGCCCAAAGCGGCGAGCACCCGCAGGATGCCCAGGTTGGAATTAGCCTTCACCGAGTAGCAGATGGTGTGCTCGCGCAAGCCGGCGGTGGAAAGTGCGCGGGACAGCCGGCCGTAGGCGGAGGCGATGCTGGATCGGCTGTAAACATACAGCGGCGTACCGGCGCGCGCCGCGATGCCGGCCAGAGAGGCACCCTCGCAGTACAGCCCTCCGGGACGGTAGCTGAAAAAAGGTGTGTAGGCCGCAGGACCGCCCGGACTGCGCTTCGGGAAAGATGTGGCAGCGCGGGATGTGGCCGCCATCCCTATTTCACCTTCAGCACAACCAGGGTGCGGTCGTCGCCGGAGTAGAGGTCTTTCGAGAAGCGGGCGGCCGCCTCCATGATGCTGTCGGCGATGCCATTGGCATCCTTCCAGGCGACTTCCGTAACCAGACGTTGCACGGCTTCGACGCCAAACTGCTCACCGGCCTCGTTCGTGCATTCGCTGATGCCGTCGGAGTGGAGAACCAGGACGTCTCCGGCCTCCAGAGTGGTGGACCATTCCGAATAGGTGGCCTCCTCATAGAGGCCGAGCGGAAATCCCTCCAGATGGAGACGATGGCATTGGCCCCTGGAGAACAGCAGCGGCTGGCTCTGGCCGGCATTGGCCACGCGGAGTTTCTGACGGCCGCGGTGCCAGGTGGCGAAACACATGGTAAGAAAGCGGCCCTCGATCTTGCGCTCGCAAATCAGCAGGTTGAGCTGGCGGAGCAGGTCCGCGGGGCCGAGCTTCTGCGGTGCGAGACTTCGCAAGATGCCGATGGCCACCGCGCAATAGAGCGCGGCGGCCGTGCCCTTCCCGCTGACGTCCCCCAGTGCAACGCCAATCTGCTGCGGGCCGTAGCGGAGAAAATCATAGAGGTCGCCACCGACTTCGCGGGCAGAGACGTAGCGGGCAGCGATGTCCAGACCGGCGTCCTCGGTGGGCGGAGGGGACAACAGGCCGCTCTGGATGCGGCGTGCCGCTTGCAGCTCGCGATCCATACGGGATTCGTCGCGGGCCACCTGCTCATACAACCAGGCATTTTCGAGCGAGACGGCCAGATGGGCGGCCAAGATGGTCAGGGCCTGTGCATGGTCCTGGCGGAAATAGTTCAACTGCGGGCTTTCCAGGTCCAGCATCCCGATGACGCGGTTTTTGGAAATCAGAGGCACGGCCAGCTCCGAGCGCGTCTCCGGGTTGCACAGGATATAACGCGGGTCCTGGCGAACGTCTCCGACGATGACGGCCTGACGGGCGCGCGCCGCCGCGCCCACGATGCCCTCCTCCAGTGGACACTCCATTTTTTCGATGACCTGCTGGCCGTATTTGACGCAGAGGTGCTGGCGAAACACGCGGCGCTTTTCGTCGTAGAGATGGATGCCGAAAATCTGGTAGTCAATCACGCGTTTGACGGACTCCGCGGCCCGCCGCAGCAAATCCTCGACGTCGAGCAGGGCGCTGACTTCTGCGCCCACTTCGTTCAGCAGCATCAGGGTGTCGGCCTGGCGGCGGGTGCTCTCGAACAGGCGGGCATTCTCGATGGCGCCCGCCAGGCGGCTGGCCACCAGGGTCAGAATGTTCTGCTGCCCGGGCGTGAAGTCGTCCTGGCGCACGCTCTGGATGTCCAGCACGCCGATGCAGACGCCCTTGGAGAGAATGGGCACGGCGAGCTCAGACCGCACCGTATCCAACACGTTGATGTAGCCGGGATACTTGGAGACGTCGGCCACGCGCACCGGCTGGCTGGTGGCGGCGCACGTGCCGGTGACTCCTTCCCCGATGGGGATGCGCACGTGCTCCACCACTTCCCGGCGGTGTCCGAAGGCAAAGTGGAAATAGAGGTTCGGGGCGCCGGCTTCGACCAGCAAGACGGCGAAGATCTCGTAGTCCACGAGGCGCTTGACCAGCGCGGCCGCCCTGGCGAGAACTTCGTCCAGGTTCAGAGAGGCGTTCATCTCTTCGCCGATTTCGACCAGGGTGGCCAGAGTTTCAGCGGGGATTTCCATCTCGCGTTTGACGGCGGCGGGTTCCATCGGGGTGGAAATCAATAGGCAGCCGCGGGAGCCGGGGCGGCCGCTGCGGCGGCCCGGGGTCTTTCCTCCCCGCGGCGGGCTTCCTCAAGGATGCGCACGCTGGCGCTGGCGCCGATGCGCGTGGCTCCGGCCTGCACCATTTTCTTCAAGTCTTCCAGGCTGCGGATTCCGCCGGCGGCTTTGACGCCGATTTCGCTGCCTACCACGGCGCGCATCAGGGCCACGTCTTCGGCGGTGGCGCCGCCGGAGGCAAAGCCGGTGGAGGTCTTCACGAAGTCGGCGCCGGCCTTTTTGCAAGCCAGCGAGGCGCGCACTTTTTCTTCAATGGTCAGCAGCGCATTTTCCTGGATGACCTTGCAGATGGCGCCGCCGCGGTGGCAGGCCTCGACCACGCCGCGGATATCCAGCTCGACCACGTCGTCCTGGCCGGACTTGAGCGCCCCGATGTTGATGACCATATCCAGTTCCTGCGCGCCGAGTTTGATCGCCTGTTCGGCCTCGTAGATTTTCACATTGGGCAGCGTTGCCCCCAGCGGAAAACCGACCACCGTGCACACCTTCACGGCGCTGCCGCGAACCATCTCGGCGGCGATGGGCACGTACCAGGGGTTGACACAGACAGAGGCAAAACCAAAGCGCACGGCCTCCTGGCACAGGCGGTGGATGTCTTCGCGGCTGGCCTCGGGCTTCAGCATGGTGTGGTCAATCATGGGGGCCACGGCCGCATCCACGGCGGTAACGGCGCAGCTGCAGGAGATACGGTCCGCGCCGGCGTCAATGACGCAGCGCGTGCGCGTGGCGCAGCGTTCAATGCAGTTGTGCTCGCACTCCGGGCAGACGTCATGGCCATCCTTAGCGGGGGCCAGGCGCCTGGCATCGCGCAGGTAGCCGAGGACTTCTTCGGTGATGGCCGATACAAGTTGCTCGAGGTGTCGCTGGTCCATTGCTCAGGGTCCGGGGGGAAAAGTGGTACCGCGAATGAGCCGCCGCTATTTGCTGTGGCGTTGCTCGATAGCGCGGATTTTGTCCACGCGCCGCAGGTGACGGCCGCCGGCGAACGGTGTTTCCAGCCAGACGGCCAGGATCTCGCGCGCCATCTCCGCCGGCAGCAATCGCGCGCCCAGCGACAGGACGTTGGCGTCGTTGTGTTCGCGGCTGTTGCGAGCGGTAGCCCTATCATAGCACAGCGCCGCGCGCGCCCCGGGGACCTTGTTGGCGGCGATGGCGGAGCCGATGCCCGCGCTGTCAATGACTACGCCGAGCGCCGCGTCACCCCGCACCACGGCGTTGGCGACGGCCTCTGCGAAATCCGGATAGTCCACCGCCTGCACAGAATCGGCGCCCTGGTCGAGCACGGTGTAGCCCCAGTCGCGGAGGTGGCCGGCCAGAAACTGCTTCAGCTCATACCCGCCGTGGTCGGCGCCAATGGCGACCACCCGGGCAGGAGCTCCGGTGGAAGGCGCGGCGCGGCGCTGCTCCGAAGCGTCCGCAAAACGGATGGAGATGCCACGGCGTTCGGCCTCCTCGCGGGCCAGGTCGGTGACCAGCGCGCCGTGGGGCAGGGCGACTTCGCCCCCGTCAGGGGTATCTTCGAGGTCGCGGGCGGTGAGGACGCGGGGTGCCATAAGGGCAGCGGCTACTCCGGTGGAAGTGTCAGGATGCAGACGTCTCTCAGGTTGCGGTAGCGCTCGGCGTAATCCAGGCCGTATCCGACGACGAATTCGTTGGGGATCTTAAAGCCCACGTAGTCCGCCTGGACGTCCTTCTTGATCCTGCGCGAGGGTTTGTCCAGCAGCGCAGCAATCTTGAAAGAGCCCGGACGGCGCTGCAGTAGGACGCGCCGCAGGTAGCTCAGGGTGAGCCCGGTGTCCAGTATGTCTTCCACGAGGATGACGTGCTTCCCCGCAATGCTCGAATCGAGGTCTTTATTGAGCCTCACCTGGCCGGAAGTCTCCTTGCCTTTGCCGTAGCTGGAGACGGCGATGAAGTCAATGGAGACATCGCCGGCGATGTGGCGGACCAAATCGGAGAGGAAGATACAGGCGCCTTTGAGAACGCCGATGAGGTGGATGCGGCGGCCGCGGTAATCGCGGGAGATCTGCCTGGCAATCTCGCGGACGCGGCGCTCAATGGACGCGCGCCTTAACAACACCTTCAGATGCTCTTCGCGGCGATCAGCGGCGGACACGATTCGTCTCTCCCAGGAAGGGCGGTACTGTAGCGCAGAGGTGCAGGGATGACAAGCGCGGGACGAACGGGTATTGCATCCTGTGAATTGCCCGCAGAGGAGTCTTGACTTTGGCCTTGCACTCCAAGAAGATAGGCGCAGCAATCGGGGTGGAGTGAATCATTTTTTGGGCGTTTCGACAGGATGGCGAAATCCGCGTTTGCCCGGCGGCCGATGTGGTTCCGTCCCGCGCAGTGGTTTGCCTCAATCTGCATTCAGACCCTTCCCAGAGGAGACTACGATGCAGTCTATCCGCGACATCAAGAAAGTAACCGCAATTTTCATTACGGCGCTGGCGCTGCTGGTGGGGTTGTGCGCGACGGCCGGCGCGCAGACGGCCGGCACCGGCTCGATCATCGGGACCATTAAAGATCCGCAGGGCGGGGTCATCCCCGGCGCCGAGGTGGTGGTGAAGAATGTGGACACCGGCGCGGAGCGCCGCTCCACAACCGGCGAGTCCGGACTGTACTCCGCTCCCTATTTGCAGCCCGGCCGCTACGAATTGCGCGTGAAGAAGGAAGGCTTTGCCGAAGTCATCCGGCAAAACATCCGGCTGGAGGTCGGCCAGACCATCGGGCTGGACATCGATATGCCGCTCAAGGCCGCGCAGGAAACGGTTACCGTGACCGGCGAAGCGGGCGCGGTGGAGACGGAAAAGGTCGAAGTCAGCCAGACCATCAACCAGGAAGCGGTGGAAAACCTGCCGCTGAACGGCCGGCGGTGGGACAACCTGGTGCTGCTGACCCCCGGTGTGAGCGAGGACGGCGGATTCGGCGGCGTGAGCTTCCGCGGGATTTCTTCGCTCTACAACAACAACATGGTGGACGGCGCGGACAACAACCAGGCGTTCTTCTCGGAAGCGCGCGGACGCACGCGGCTGCCCTACGTGTACAGCATCAACTCGATCAAGGAATTCAATGTCACCAACGCCGCCTACAGCGCCGAACAGGGCCGGGCCGCCGGCGGGACTGTCAACGCGGTGACCAAATCGGGCACCAACGAAATGCACGGCGACTTCTTCTACTTCATTCGCGATGATATCTGGCTGGCCCGCGATCCCATCGCCAATGCCAGTGGGCAGCCCAAGCCTGAAGAACGCCGGCAACAGTTCGGGGGGGCGCTCGGCGGGCCGATTATTCCGGACAAGCTCTTCTACTTCGTCAGCTACGACCAGCAGAAGAGGAATTTTCCGTCGGTGAACCTCGCCAACGATGCGTTGTTCTTCAGCACGACCAGTTCCGGTTCGCAGGCCTTCAACTGCGTCACCGCCGTCGGCACGATCGGCGGTGTGGCGATCCCGGCGGGGTTTGCCACGGAATGCAACAACGTGCTGGCCAGCGTGGCGCCAATCTTCAATACAATCGGCCCGCGAAAGGGTGATAACTTTGTTGGCTTGGCCAAAATTGATTACCAGTGGGACCAGAACAACCGCATCAGCGGCGTGACCAACATCCAGCGCTGGGATTCGCCCAGCGGCATTTTCACCGGTCCGGTGCTACGCGGCACCTCTCCGTTGGCCAACGGTTCCGACAGGGTAAAGAGCGAATTCCTCACCGTGACGTGGAGCTATGTAGTCACTCCGACCATCGTGAATGAAGCCAGTTTTCAGTACGGCCGGGACTTTGAAACGCAGACGCCCAATGCGTCGGGGCCGCAATTCCAGATTGCCGGCGGTTCCAACTTCGGGATGCCCAATTTCCTGCCCCGCGGAGCTTTCCCCGATGAAAAACAGTTCCAGTGGCGAGATAACGTGGGCTGGCAATGGGGCAGGCATCAAGTCAAGGCCGGTATGGATATCCGCCACGTCCGCGACCGCATCCAGAACCTATTTAATGGCGGCGGGATTTACAGCTATACGGGATCCAATGCCTTGCGGAATTTCGTCTTTGACCTCGTCAACTCAACGACGATGACGCCGACACGGAATTACAACCAGTTCACGCAAGCTGTGGACCCCATCACGATTGATGGGCTGGGCGAGTTTTCCACCAACGATTACAACTTTTATGTTCAAGACAACTGGAAACTGCGGCCGAACCTGACCCTTAACCTGGGCTTGCGCTATGAGCTACAGGATACTCCCGGAATCGTACAGGCAAACCCGCTGGTGCCGGAAACGAATACGCTGAATACGGACACCAACAACTTCGGTCCGCGTTTTGGGCTGGCCTGGTCCCCGGGCGGCAGCGGCAAGGAAGTCCTGCGCGGCGGGGCGGGCATCTACTTCGGCCGGACGCAGAATAGTTCCCTCTTCGTGCACCTCTTCCAGAATGGCATCTTCCAGAGGACGTTTACCTTCACCTCGACCAGTTGCGGTGCACCGATCGTGCCCAACACGGTTTTTCCACAGCCCAGCACAGCGCCTGCCTTTGGGCCGATTTTTGGCTCTGGCGGGCCGACTCCGGTTCCCACATTTGCTGACTTGGCCGCATTCCAGGCCGCCTGCCCGGCCGTCGGTGGCACGGCCCCAGTCGTTCAGACGCTCGACCCCACGTGGGTCAGCCCTGTGGTGTATCAATATGACGTGGCCTACGAGCGGGAGCTGCCGTGGCGGCTCTCGTTTTCTGTGACCTATGTAGGTTCGCGCGGATTGCACCTGCCAGTCTTCTACGATGCCAACCTGCCCTTGCCGAACCAGGTACGGACTTATCAAATCACCGACGGTAGCGGGCGGCTGAACCAGAGCATGCCTTCCGTCACGGTACCCTTCTTCGTAGTGACCGGCGCGGGCTCCGTCCCGCGGCCGCGCGCAGCACAAGGCGTCACCGGGCCGCTCAGTATGGGCAGGAGTATCGTCAATTCCTGGTACAACGGGCTGGTGATTCGCGTAAAGCGGCGCGTATCGCGCGGGCTGACCTTCGACGCCAACTACACCTGGTCCAAGGCCCGCGACAACGGGCAGGTGGCCGGCGTGAACGGGACGTTCACGGGCTCGGTAAGCCCGCTCAACCCGCACAACCTGTTGGATGAGTACGGCACATCGGAAATCGACATCCGCCGGCGCTTGACTGCACACGTTGTCTGGGTGATGCCGTGGGGCGATTGGGTGGAGAGCAGGGAGCTGAAGGCCGTGGTGAAGGACTGGCGGCTTTCCAGTGTGTGGAGGATTCAGGACGGTCGGCCGGTGACGGCCAATATGAGCGGTCGCCCAACTTGCACGACGGGTCTGGGCGGTTTGACCTGTGGCGCGGCCACTGGGGGCGGCGGCGCTGTGAATGGTCGCGTACCCTTCATTGTACGCAACACCCAGTTCACCACCCCGGGACTGGTGACCTTTGACCTGCGACTCTCTCGGGAATTCAAGGTCTCCGAGCGGGCGGAGTTTGAACTCATTTGGGAAGCGTTCAACATCTTCAACCGCACCAATTTCGTGCCTTCCTCGGGGATCTTTGCCGTGGAAGATCGCCTCTACGACTTGGTAGGGAATAACGGCACGATCATCTCGGCCGGAACAGGCGGTAACCCCCCTGCAGTGACCTGCACAAACCTGCTTGGCGCCTCGGTTCCCGCCACGCAATTCAATGGCTGCCTGGTGCTTCGCGAACCACCGCGCCAGGCCGCTGCGGACTCGTTCCTCGCACCGCGCAGCACCGGCAACACGCTGTTTACTGCCCGGCAGATGCAGTTCGGAGCGAAAGTGCGGTTCTAGCGGAAGTTTTCAGCTCTCCGTATTCAGTCTGAAAGCAGGAAGGGCGTCCCGAAGGGTCGGGAGGCCCTTTTTGTTTCCGCATCTTCTTTTTCTAACCACTCGTCACTGACCACTCGCCACAGTTACTGGTAGGGGCGGTGGGGATCGAACCCACGACCTTCGGCTTAAAAGGCCGCTGCTCTACCGCTGAGCTACGCCCCTGGATGCAGTGACTAGTGACTAGTGGCTAGTGACTAGCACAGAAGAAACACTGACAATGATTTTATCTGTTGTGAGCAGAACTGGCAACCCAACGGGCATCAAGCCAGCCGTTCGAGGATTCCTGGAATGTGCCTGGCTCAAGCAGTGGCCCGGGCGCGGGGACGCTTGCGTTTCCACTCGTAGTCTTTGCGCAGGCGCGCCTGGTGGCGTTTGATCTGGTCTTCGAGCTCGGCGAAGGCGTGCTTCACGCTCAGAGGGATATTCGTGCCAACGCCTGTGGCTTGCAGCGCGCCGGTGGGCAAGCTGAGGTGCAACGAAAAGTCGAACTGTTCTTTGCGCGGGTGCTTCTCGAACGAACCGTGCAGGCGCACGAGGTCGGGCGAATAGGCCTTCAACAGGCGGCCGAGCTTCCCGTTGCGACGCGCCACTTCTTTTTCGACCGGTTGGCGCGATTCCACGTGCTTGTAGTTCAGGGTGATCTTCATCAGCGCACCATTGTCGTCGGAATGCGGGGGAGAAAGATGCCGCAGGATGCGACCGGGAGAGCCATCAGACACTCCGAGCATAGCAGGGAGCAGAATCGGAAACAACGCGCGCCCTCGTCCACCCGGCGGAGGCAGGGAATTCGTCGCCGCGGGCCGCCGGAGCAGCCGGGATTTCCTGCCCGCGCCATTCCCCCCTAAGATAGGGGCATGGCGGATGCCTCCAGGAAACCGGCGGCCGGGCGCATCCTGGTCGGCCCGGCGGGATGGTCGTACGACGACTGGGCGGGAATTGTGTATCCGGCCAAGCGGCCTCGCGGGTTCCATCCGGCCGCCTACCTGGCCGAGTTCTTCGACACCATCGAGATCAATACGTCTTTCTACCAGCCGCTGCGGCCGATGGTCTGCTGGCAGTGGCTGGAGCATGTGGGTGGAAACCGCCGGTTCCTGTTTACGGCCAAGTTGTGGCAGCGCTTCACCCACGAAAGCGGCGCCACCGCGGCCGACGAAAATGCCGTGCGTCCGGGCTACGACCTGCTGATGGACGCAGGCAAGCTGGGTGTGCTGCTGCTGCAATTTCCGTTTTCCTTCCACTGCACGAAGGAGACGCAGGCCTATCTGAAGAAGCTGCTGGAGCGCTTCAGCAGCTACCCGCTGGCGGTCGAGGTGCGTCACGCCACCTGGAACCAGAAAAGATTTTTCGAGTTCCTGGGCGAGCGGGGCGTGGCCTTCTGCAACATTGACCAGCCGGTGATCGGGAAATCGCTGAAGCCGTCGGAGCGGGCCACCGCCGCGGTGGGCTATGTGCGCCTGCACGGACGCAGGTACGACACGTGGTTTTCCGACGACCCGCTGCTGCCGCCCGAGGAGCGCTACAACTACCTGTACACCCCGGAAGAGCTGGAGCCGTGGGCGGAGCGCATCCGCCACGTGGCCGGAAGGGCCGGCGCCACGTTTGTCATCACCAACAACCACTTCCAGGGCAAGGCCATTGTCAACGCGCTGCAGCTGGTCAGCCTGCTGAACGGCATCAAGGTGAAAGTGCCGGAGCCGCTGCGCGCTTATTACCCGCAGCTCGAAAAAATCGCCGACCAGCCTGCGGCCGAACCAACGCTGTTCCCCAATCCCCCGCGGCGGGCATAGGCGCTTTCCGGTATTGCCGCTTCTTTGTTTCCGGGGGCAGGAGCTTCCGCCCCGCCCACGTCGGCCGGCCCCTATTTCTTGAACAGGTCGTCGAAGGCCTTGCGGGCGTCGTTGGGGCGCCCGGCGGGAAGCGCGGCGGCCGCCGGGCGGGAGTGCGCGGAGACCGGCGCCGTATCCTTTTCGATGGTCACGCGGAAGTCGAAAAACTTGCAGTCGTTGCGGGCATTTTTCTTGGGGATGGGTTTGGGAATGGGCTGCGTGCACTCAAAACGCGCGCCCGAGTCGAAATGGCGGCACTGCTTGCAGCAGTGCAGCTCCGACTTGCAGCGCGGGCACTGGCCGTTCAGATCCGCGCCGGGACTGAGCACGTTGCCGCAGTCGGAACAGCGCGCCCGCTGGACGGTTCCGACCATACGGGGCGTGCGCGGCCCGAGGTGATCCGGCCGCGGACCGCCCGGGTGGGGCGGCCGCTTCTTCTCTCTTTTGTCGGGTTTGTCGTGGTCCTGATAACCCGGCTGGCGGTACTTCGCCACAGGAGGCCTCCGGGGGAAGAGCAATCATACTCCGATTCGGCAAGAGCAAGCAGAAAAAGTGGATGCCGCCCCCACGCGTCGCGGCGGCGAAAAGGTAACGGCGAGAGAGCGTGCGGGCCGCGAAACGCGCCGGGGTGATGGTACATTCGACGGGGATTTCGAGGTGCGCCGCTGCCCCATCCGCTGACCAATATCTTCCCGTTGTCGTTTGGCGACTTCCTCGCCAAGACCCTGAATTTTCTAGCGTTCATTTACCTGGCCCGGAAGCTCGGAGTGGAGCCGTTCGGCATCCTGGAATACGCCAATTCCCTGCTCACCTGGTTTCTGCTGGTGGGCGATGGCGGACTGGAACTGTGGGCCACGCGCGAGGCGGCGCAAGCCAGGGACTTGCGCGCGCTGGCCGGACGCGTTCTGCCCCTGCGAGCGGGAATGGCCGCGGCGGGATTCCTGGCGCTGCTGGCCAGCCTGCCTTTCCTGCCGGCTTTCGAAAACCTGACGGCACTGATGATTCTGTTCGGCCTGAGCATCTTCGTGCAGGCGGGCACTCTCAAATGGGTGTGGATGGGCCGCGAGAAAATGACGCGCGTGGCGGCGGGACTGGTGGCCGGGCAGATCATCTTTGCGCTGGCCGTCTTCCTGCTGGTGCGCGGTCCGGAAAATGTGCTGGTAATACCCCTGATCAAGTTGGGAAGCGACCTGGCCACCGCAGCCTATTTTGCAGCGCGGTTTGGGCAGGAGCACAGCGGCCTGGGGCTACCGTACACCCTGCGCGGCGCTGGCACACTGCTTCGCGCGGCCTTGACCCTCGGCGCGTCGCAGGCCATGGGCCTGCTGAACTACAACTTCGACACCCTATTGCTCGGGTTCCTGAAGGGCGCCGATGTGGTGGGGTGGTATAACGCCGCCTACAAGCCGGTGACGATGGCGTTGGCGGCCCCGCTGACTTACTTCCAGGGACTCTTCCCAGCCCTTGCGCGCGCATGGACGGAAGAGCGGGACACCTACCTGCCGCTGGTCGAGCGGTCCTTCCGCCTGTGCGCCATTGCGGCCGTGCCGCTCGGTGTGGGCGGAACGCTGCTTGCCAGGCCGATCATCCGTCTGCTGTTCGGTGCGGAGTACTCGGCCTCCGTTTTGCCCTTTCGGATCCTGGTGTGGTCCGCCGTGTTCGTGATCCTGCGCGGCAGTTACCGGCATGCACTCAACGCCGCCGGCCAGCAGAGATTGGACCTGCGTTGCGCAGTCGCTTCTGCAACGACAAACGTGGGTCTGAATATCCTGCTCATCCCCGGGTTTGGGATGGCCGGATCGGCATCGGCCACGGTCGCGGCCGATGTTCTCTGGTTCGTACTGGCTACATCCTGCTTCCATCGCGCGGTGATGCCGTGCAACCCGCTGCGGTGGATGGCGCGGCCACTGGCGGCGGGCGCGGTGATGGCTGCTCTGCTGCTGTTGCTGCCGTGGCACTGGATCGTCAGGGCAGCGATCGCTGTGCCTGCATATGTTGCCGTACTGGCAGGGCTGGGGGAGCCGGAAATCAAAGGCTGGCTGAAATCGCAACCGCACGCCTGAGCGCGGCCTGCGGCCGTCAGACCACAGCGGCGGAAACCGACAGGACCGGCGGGAGCGAATCCGCCATCAGGTGCCATTCGCGGCCTTCGTTGCGGGAGTAGAAGATCTGCCCGCTCTCGGTTCCGAAATAGACGCCAACGGATTCGCAGGTGTCCACCGACATTGCCTGGCGGAGGATGGTGAGATAGGCGTTGCGGCTGGGCAAGCCCTTCCCCTGCTTCTGCCAGGAGCGGCCCGCGTTCGTGGAACGGAAGGCGGCCAGCACACCGCCGGGATTGAAGCGGTACTGGGCAGACTTCAGCGGCACAACCCAGATGGTCCTGGGGTCCCGCGCGTGGACGGCAATCGGAAACCCGAAGCGGGAAGGGAGTCCCCGGGAAATATCCACCCAGTCGTCACCGGCGTTGTCGCTGCGATACACGCCACAGTGGTTCTGCTGGTAGAGCAAATTGGGCGCACCGCCCAGCGCCAGCCGATGGACGCACTGGCCCACGGCCGGAAACTTGTTGGGCATGAAATCCGCGCGCACATTCTTGTTGCAGGGCTTCCAGGCGCGTCCGCCATCGTCGGTGCGAAATGTGCCCGCCGCGGAAATCCCCACGTACAACCGGCGCGGCTGGTGCGCATCAACCAGGATGCTGTGGACAATCAAGCCGCCGGCGCCCGGGGCCCATCGTTTGCGAGTGGCATGACGGTTGAGGCCCTTCACTTCAGCCCACGTGACGCCGCCATCTTCGCTGCGGAACAGCCCCGCGGGATCCACGCCGGCGTACACAACGCCGGGCTCGCTGGCGCGGCCGGGCTGGATACTCCACACGCATTTCACGGAAAGGCCGGAAGCGGGTTCGTAGCGCACCCCGCCTTTGGTCTTCTGCCACGTGCGGCCCCAGTTGCGGGTGCGCCGGACGTCCGCGCCCCACCATTCCGTGTAGGTGGTGGCGAAAACACTGGCCCGGTCGCGGGGGTCGAGCACGCAGTTATGCACAACGTGGCCGAGGAAATGCGGGCCGTCCACAGCCCACAACTTGCGGCGAGCGTCGCTGTGGAAAATGAACAGGCCCTTGCGAGTGCCGACCAGAACTACTACTGAGCCCTTTTTGGGACTCCCCATGCTGGCCTCCGAAGTCAGTTAGTGCTGCGCTAATGCGCTTACAAGGCCGATAAGATACGCGCCAGGGGCGCGACCTGCAAGTCGGGTTGTAACAGGCGCGCCGGGCGCCCGGCAGCAGCCAAAATGGCCCCGGCGGCAAGGTAGCCGCTGCGGACTGCGCCCTCCATCGTGGCCGGCCAGCCCGTTCGGGTCCAGTCGCCGGCCAGGAACAGATTGGTGACGGGCGAGGTCTGCGCCGGACGCCACTGGTCGCTGCCCGGCGCGGGCGAAAACGTAGCCGAGGTCTCCTTGATCACTGTAGATTTGAGCAATCGCGCGTCGCGGGAAGCGGGCAACACATCGTGCACGTCCGCCAGACACAGCTCGGTAATTTCCTGGCGGGAGCGCGAGACCAGACCGTACGATGCGCTGATCACCAGTTGCAGGTATTGCTCGCCGGGACTGGCCCCTGGCTCCGGGCGGGGGCCGGAGAGCACCGACTTATTGAAAATCCACTGCGTGGTGCGTTCGAGCAGGGTGAGAAACGGCTCCGCCATTACCGGCCGGTCGAACCAGAAATGAACGCCGGTGATGGGTGAGACACGGAGGTTTCGCAGCCCTGCGAACGCGGGCTGGCGCTCGACCAGTTCTGCCGGCAGCAAATCAAGCAATTCGGTGTGCGGGACACTCGCCAGGCAATAATCCGCGCTGAGCACAGCGCCGTCATCGAGCCGCACCCCCGAGAACGCGGCGTCGCGGATTTCAATGCCGCGCACAACGGCCCGCGTGCGCACCTCACCCCCGCGGCGCTCGACCGCGTCGCGGCAGCCTGCGTAGAGTTCCGCCAGCGGCACAGAGGGAATCCCAACCAGGAATCCACGGCGGGAGGCAAGAAAGGCCGTCCAGAACACCTGGATGCCGCAGGCGGCGTCGGTGCGATCCAGCTCTTCGTCCAGGGCGCTGACCAGCACGACACGCCAGAAGTTTTCAATCACGCGGGAGGTCTGGCCCCGGTCACGAAGCCATTCCAGCATGGTGCCCGCAGGCTGGGCCGCGCGGGCATGCTCGCGGGCCACGGCCCGCATCCCCATCGCGATTTCCAACTTTTCGGAGAGGGTGAAAATGGGCAGGAAGGCAAAGGAGGGCGCGAGGTGCAGGGGCGCGGGCAAGAAGGAGGGAGCAATCGTGCCGCGGCGTCCGCGCTTGTCCACAAAATACAGCGTGTCGTAGAACCGGATGCGGCCAGCCGCGCCCGCGCGGCGGTAGAAGTCGTCCAAATTTGTGCAGCAGCCCAGCGTGACGTGCTGGCAGTTGTCCACGTGCTCGCCGCCCGGCAGGACATAGGATGTGGCCCGCCCGCCCAGAAAGGGGCGCTGTTCCAGCAGCAGGACGCGGCAGCCGTGGTCAGCCAGCGCGACGGCGGAGGAGAGACCCGCCAGTCCCCCGCCGATCACGATCACTGTCTTCGATTCCATAATCCCGGGGCCACCAGCCCAGGCGCGCGCGGAGCATCACCCAGGTCTTTTCCGCGGCGCTCAGGCGCACGCGGGTGGTGGTGAACACGTCGTAGTGGCAGGCGGCGATGCGGTCCAGCAATCCGCTGTAAATGCGGGCCAGGGCCCACAGGGCCGCGCGGCTGTCTTCGCTGACCAGCGGCAGCAGACCGATGCCCTCCTCGTAAGACTCCCATGCGCGGGCGGCTTGGAAGCGCATCATGGCCGCGAACTCGGGCGTGAGGCGCAATTGTTCCAGAGCGGCTCCGCATTGAAAGCGCCGCAGGTCTTCCTGCGGGAGATAGATGCGCCCCATGCGCATATCGGGGACAACGTCGCGCAGGATATTGGTAAGTTGGAAGGCCAAGCCGAGCTTTTCAGCGAGCAGGGGCGCGCGGGAGTCCTCGTATCCGAAAACGGAAATGCAGCACAGACCCACGGTGCCGGCCACGCGGTAGCAATACTCGCGCACGTCTGCAAATGTCTCGTAGCGACAAATGCTGAGGTCCATTTCCGTGCCGGAGACCAGGTCGTGGAGGAGGCGTTTCGGAACTGCATAGTGATGCACGGTGTGCGCCAACGCCGGCAGTGCGGGATGGTCTGCGGCGTCTCCGGCCAGCGCGCGGTCCAGCGAAGCGCGCCAGCCGGCCAGCGCCCGCTGCCGGGAGGCCAGATCTCCGCCGGAATCGGAGAGATCGTCCGCATGGCGCATGAACGCATAGAGCGCGCAGATGGCGTCGCGCTTGGCCGATGGCAGCAGCCGAAGGGCGTAATAGAAATTGCGCGCTGCGGCGCGGGTCACGCCGCGGCAGAACTGGAACGACGCGGCCAGCGGAAGAGGCTCAGGCATTGCGCCTCGCGGGCGCCGCGGAATCTCCGCTGGATTGCAGCGCGCCAAACAGGCGGGAAACGAGCGCGCGGCCCAGCAGGCGCACCTGTGTAGCGCGGCTGATCGCCGGACGTCGCTCGAGCGTATTGAAGCCCATGGCCTCAATGGCCTCGAGTACCGCCAGCCCGCCGCGGCTGAACAGCTCGATGTCCACGCGCAGGGCCGCTGGCACCTGCTGCGCGAGGGGCAAGCCCCGGTCGAACAGGACTCGCGTGCGCGCAATCAAGTCGCGCATCAGCGCAGCGTACTCCGGACGGAATTTCCTGGCAGAGAGGTCTGCGGGGGAAAGACCGTGTGCAGCGAGCACGTCCAGCGGGATGTAGATGCGGTCCTTGTCGAGGTCGCGGTGGACGTCCTGCCAGAAATTGGCGAGCTGCAGAGCCGTACAAGTGGCGTCGGATAGCTGCTGGCGTTCGGCGTCGCGGATGCCGCACAGGTGCAGCACCAGCCTGCCCACCGGATTGGCCGAATAGCGGCAGTATCCGAGGACCGCATCCCAGTCCGCATAGCGGTGCACGGACTGGTCCTGACGGAACGCGGTCAGCAAATCCAGGAACGGCTCGATGGGTATCTCGAACTCCCGGACCGTGGGAAGCAGGGCCACAAAAACGGCATGTCCGGGACGGCCCGCATAACAGCGGCGCAGCTCGGCCTGCCATTCGTCGAGAAGGGCAAGGGCGCGAGCGGAGTCCGGGATTTCGTCGCCCAGGTCGTCCGCCCAGCGGCAATAGGCATACACATTATAGAAATGCTGATGCAGGTTTGGCGGCAGCAGCCACGAAACGACGTTGAAATTCTCGTAGTGGCCGGTGGCCAGACGGCGGGTGTAACCCTGGGCCGCATCCAGCGGGCAGCCGGGAGGCGGGAGCAGGCGTGCGATTGCGAGTTCGGTGGATGCCAGCATCGCGGGCGCCGGCGGACCCGGTCAGGGGATGACGGCCGTCTTTAGCTGGCCGTTGCGGTTTTTCATGTGCTCAAACATCTGGGGAAGCTGGCGCAAGGGGATTTCGCCGGTGATCAGGTCGGCGGCGCGGATTTCGCCGCGCGCAATGGTGTCCAGGGCGTCGCGGATGAAGCGCGGCGTATGGTGGAAGCTGGACTTGATGGTGATTTCCGAATAGTGCAGCGCGGCCGGGTCGAACTCCACCTTGCTGCCGCGCGGGCAGCCGCCGAACAAGTTCACGGTCCCGCCGCAGCGCACCATCTGCATGGCCCACTCCCATGTGCGGGGCTGCCCGACGGCTTCGATGGCGGAATCGGCGCCGCGGCCACCTTCGGTCAGATCCCGGACAGCGGAGATGGGGTTGTCCATCCGTTCGATGTCGAACGCGGCGTGGGCGCCCAGCCGCATGGCGGCCTTCACCTGGCTGCTGCGTTTGCCCAGCGCGATGACCTTTACGCCGCGGTGGCTCAGCACCCTGATGAACTTCAACCCGATGGGGCCGCAGCCCACGATGACGCAGGTGTCGCCGCTGTTGATGCCCGTCTCTTCGATGCCGCGCAGGACGCAGGCCAGCGGCTCGACCATGGCCGCGTCGGTGAAACTGACGTTGGCGGGGATCTCGTGCATATTCTGGCGGACGATGCGGCCAGGGATCTTGATGAATTCGGCGTAGGCGCCGTTATTGAACAGCAGGTCGTCGCACAGGTTGGGGCGGTCTTTGCGACAGAACAGGCACACGCCGCAGGGCGCAGAGTTCGCGGGGACCACGCGCACCCCCGGCTTGAAGCCGATGTGCACCGACGGGCCCACGCGCTCGACCACGCCGGCCAGCTCGTGGCCGAACAGGGAGGGAGGGCGGATCATCTTGGCGTGGTAGCCCTGCTTCCAGACTTTCAAATCCGTGCCGCAGGTGAGCGCAACCTTGACGCGCACCAGCACCTCGTCTTCGCCGAGGTCGGGGATGCCCACGCGCTCGACCTTCAAATCCTCGCTCCCGTAGAGCACGGCGGCGGTCATCAGTCCGTTGCGGTCGTTGAACATCAGTGGGTAATCACCACTTTCAGGGAATCCGGCGCGGGATGCGCGGCCAGGGCCAGCGCTTCTTCGAACCGGTCCAGCGGGAAGCGGTGGGTAATCAGCTCGCGCACCCGCAGGCGGCCCTCGAACACCAGCCGCGCGGATTCCTCCTGCAAATCCAGGTCGGCGGAATAGCTGCCGAGAATTTCTTTTTCCTCCACGCCCACCTCGGCCGCAGGGAAACGCAGCTCCATCTGCGGGTCATTGTGGGCAAACAGTAGCACGCGCCCGCCGGGCCGCGCCAGCGCCAGCGCCTCGGCAACCAGCGCGGGGCTGGGGACGGCCACCAGCACCACGTCTGCGCCGCGTCCCGAAGTGCGCGAGCGGATTTCCGCGTTCAGCTCTCCCCCCGCTGGATCCCATGCGGACAGGGAGCCGAAGGCGACGCTGCGCTCCCGCCGCTGCGGCATCGGGTCGCTGGTGACCACGGATGCGCCGCGCAGTTTCGCGAGCATCATCAACAGGAGTCCAATGGGACCCTGGCCGATGACGGCGGCCACCTCGCCGGAGGTCACGCGGGCCTTTTCCACGGCCTTGAGGCAGGTGTTGACCGGCTCGACAAACGTACCTTCCTCGAAACTGGCGCCCGGCGGCAGGGCCACCATTCCCCGCTCGGCGATCCACGGCATCACGCGCACATACTGGGCAAAGCCGCCGCCGTTGGGGTCGAATCCGGCGGTGACCCCGACCTTCTTGTAGGCCGCACACTGCGAGAAGAGCTTCCGCTCACAGTAGAAACAGCCGCCACAGGGGACGTGATGAAAACTGACCGCCCGGTCTCCTGGCTTCCAGCGGCGCACGCCATCGCCCACGACCACCACCGTGCCGGCCATCTCGTGCCCGAAAATCTGGGGCGCGCGCACAAAGCCGTGTTGGATTTTCTTGATGTCCGTACCGCAAATCCCGCAGGCCGCGATCTTCAGCAGCACTTCCCCGGGGCCGATGTCCGGAACGGGGACGTTCTCTACGCCCACGCTTCCCGCGCCGCGGTAAACCCCCGCGCGCATCATTTGCGGCAGGGCTTGCGGGGCAGCGGCGGGCGCGGCGGATTGGGTCACGGTGTGCATCATCCCATTTTCGCTGCGAAGGCAGCCTCCTCCGGCGCCACTTCCGGCGCCAGGGTTGCAACAAACTCATCCAGGAATCCGCACAGGGTTTCGGCGGCCTGCCTGCTGCGCCGGCCCAGGCCGATGAGTTTGGATACGGCCGACGGCTGCGCCAGGAGAAGGGTCAATACGCGTGCCACGCGGACACTGCCATCCGGCCGCACGATGTGTTGCAAAGCGCCAGGCAGTTCTTCGTCGCACGCGTCGCTGATGGCACGAACCGCAAGTGTTTGAATTCCCCGCCGCGCAGCGAATCCCAGCACGAGATAACTTTCCATCTCCACTGCGTCGGCGAAAGAACCCAAGGCCTGCTTTTCAGCGGGCGTGGCGATGACCCGATCCGCGGTAACTAACGACTCCACTTTCCTGGCCCCGCACGCCACGGCCGACCGAAGCAGCCGTACATCGGAGGTGAGGGCATCCCGGTTGTGCAACGACGTCACAGCCCCAGCGGCCAGAATTTCCCCCTGCGTGTAGTCCGGCTTGAGGGCGCCGGCGAGCCCGGAGGAGACGCAAATCTGCGGCTCCATGGCGAACAGGGCCCCCAATTTGTACGGACCGATCCCCGGCCCCATGCCCGTGATGCCAACGAACACCTCAGCCGCACCAATCTCGGTGCGGTAAAGCGGTACAGCGCGAGATTCCCCCAGGGCAAACTCACGCCGCTTCCGCCACGGGGCAAATTCTGCGTCCATCGCGAATGTGATGAGAATCTTCATGCGCGTTTCCGTGTGGCGGGAACTGCATCGAACGGCGGCAGAGCATAGCCGCGCGCGGCGATGTAGCCGTTTTCGACGTACCACCTCGCTGCGCGTTCCAGCGCCGCATCCGCAGAACCCGGCCGGAAACCCAGCTCGCGGCGGGCCTTGCTGTCGTCCACCCACATTTTGTGCCGTGCCATCCGAACGCCGTCGAGGGGGATCTGCGGCTCGCGGCCCAGCAGGCGTGCCACCGCCGTGCCGACGCAAGCGGCAACAAAGGCCACTGCGTGCGGCATCCGGATGCGCGGCGCGGGCCGCCCGGAGGCTGCCGCCAGTTTGTCCAAAATTTCCTTCAACGTCAGGTTTTCGCCGCCCAGGATGTAGCGCTCGCCAATTTTGCCTTTCTCGGCAGCGAGCAAGTGTCCCGCCGCGCAGTCCTCGACAGGAACAATGTTCAGTCCCGTATCGAGGTAGGCGGGCATCGCACCCTGCAGAAAATCCACTACTATTTTTCCCGTGGGCGTCGGTTTCCAGTCACCGGGGCCGACCGGGGCGGTCGGATTGACCACCACCACCGGCAGCCCTGCGCGCGCCGCGTTCATGGCTTCCTGCTCGGCCAGGTATTTCGAGCGCTTGTAGTGGCCGATCATCTCGTCCAGGCGCGCGTCCACGGATTCATCGGGAAGCAGCCCGGGGCGATGTACGGCCATGGTGGCCACGGTGCTGGTATAGATCAGTTTTTCAACGCCGGCCTGGCGCGCAGCGTGGAGAAGGTTGCGCGTGCCGGCCACATTGGAGTCGTACAGCTCACGAGGGTTACGCGACCACAGCCGGTAATCTGCGGCCACGTGGAACACGGTGCGGATACCGCGCAACGCCGCGGCCAGAGACGCGGTGTCGCGCAGGTCGCCGATGACCTGCTCCGCCGCCAGCCCGGCCAGCGCGCGGGTATCGCTGGAAGCCCGCGTGAGCAGACGGAGAGGCGCGCCGCGCGCGGCCAGAAGCCGAGCAACATGGCTGCCGAGAAATCCGGTGGCGCCCGTAACCAGCGTGGACATCTAGTTGGCGTGGCTCCCGTTTTCGCCGGGGGAGTGGCTGCCGCCGTGGCCGTTGCGGCTGCCGTTGGCGCCGCCCATTTTGCCAGTCAACTGCCACTTCAGCATTTTCCAGTTGTCGCCCAGCTTGCGGTTGGCGCCCAGCACTGCGCTGGGCTCGTAGCCGGCGTGGACCATGCAGTCCTGGCAGCGGGGATCGCGTCCGCGACCGTATTTCTCCCACGGCGTCTTTTCAATCAGCTCCTTGAAGGAGACGAAGTGGCTGTCGGTAATCAGGTAGCAGGGACCTTTCCAGCCGCGGGGGTTGTAAGTGGGGTTGCCCCAGGCCGTGCACATCAGTTCGCGCTCGCCGCGCAGGTATTCGAGATAGATGGGCGAGGTCATCAGGTTGTATTTCTCGAGCAGCTGGCTGGCCCTCTGGAATTTTTCGCGCACCTGCTCGCGGGACATGAAGATGTCCTTGGTCTGCACGGCAGCATAAGAATACGCCGGGGAGAGCATGAAGCCATCCACGCCCAGGCCGTGGAGAAATTCGAACAGTTCCGCAATTTCAGCGAGGTCGGTTTCCTTGTAGATGGTGGTGTTGGAGCAGACCAGGAACCCGGCAGCCTTGGCGGCCTTGATTCCTTCGATGGCTTCGCGGAAGACGCCTTCGCGCTCGACGCAGAGGTCGTGGGTCTTCTCCAGCCCGTCGAGGTGGACGTTGAGAAACAGGCGGCTGGAGGGCTTCAGCTCGTGCAGCCGCTTGCGGATGAACATGCCGTTGGTGCACAAGTAGATGTGCCGCTTGCGCTTCAGGATCTCGCTGACGAGGCGGCCGATTTCCGGATAAATCATGGGCTCGCCGCCGCAGATGGACACAATGGGGGCGCCGCAATCTTCCATGGCCGCGATGCACTGCTCCACCGTCAGCAGCTGGTCAATGGTGGACTTGTATTCGCGGATGCGCCCGCAGCCGGTGCAGGTGAGGTTACAGGCGTGCAGCGGCTCCAGCATCATCACCAGGGGGAATTTTTCTTCGCCGCGGAGGCGTTTGCTCCCGATGTAGCGGGTGAGGCTGGCCGTCAGACTGAGCGGAAATCTCATCCATTCCCCCGCGCGCCGTTGCGGCGTTCGAATGCGCCCGGGCGCACCACCAGACCATGGAATTCCGCGAGGCGCTGGTCCAGGTTGCGGAAGCGGGCCAGGGCGTACAGCGGGAAATAGTTCCGGTAGAGGTGATACTTCAGATAGAAGACGCACGGGAAGCCGGTCCCGGTGAAGGCGTGCTCGTCCCAGGAGCCGTCGGCGTTCTGCTGCTCGATCAGGTGCTCGGCCGCGCGGCGGACGGAGGAGTCCCGGGCATCGCCGGTGGCCAGCAGTCCAATCAGGCCCCAGGCAGTCTGTGAAGGGGTGCTGTTGCCCTGCCCCTTCCAGCGCAGGTCCTTGTAGGAGGCCAGGGTTTCGCCAAAGCCCCCGTCCGGGTTCTGCACGGCGCGGAGCCAGGCGGCTGCGCGGCGGCAGTAATCTCGTGCGGCCAGCCCCACCGTTTCCAGCGAGCGGAGCACTCCGGCCGTGCCATAGATATAGTTAACGCCCCAGCGTCCGTACCAGGAGCCATCCGGACACTGGTCGCGCAGCAGAAAGGCCACGGCGCGGCGGATGACAGGATGATCCGCGGACCAGCCAAAGCGGCCCAGACATTCGACCACCCGCGCGGTCACATCCGCGGTGGACGGGTCAATCATGGCGTTGTGGTCGGCGAAAGGCACCTGGGTGAGGATGGCGCAGTCGTTGTCGCGGTCAAAGGCGCCCCAGCCGCCGTCGCGATTCTGCATACTGAGCATCCACGTCAGGCCGCGGCTGACGCACTGCTCCATCGCCTGCTTGTCGGGATAGTCCACGCGCTGCAGGGCCATCAGCACAAAGGCCGTGTCGTCCACGTCGGGGTAGAAGTCGTTGCGGAACTCGAAGGCCCAGCCGCCCGGCGGCGTGCCGCGGTTTTTCATCTGCCAGTCGCCGGGGCCGAGGATTTGCATATCCATCAGCCAGCGAGCCGCGCGCACCAGCGCCGGATGGTCCGGTGGCATCCCGGCTTCGGCCAGGGCCACCAGAGCAATCGCCGAGTCCCACACAGGGGAGAGACACGGCTGGAGCCGTATGGTGTCGCGGTCTTCGATTTCGAAGCGGGTCATCTGGCCGATTTCGCGGGCGGCCAGAGGGTCGTCCGGGGAATGGCCCAGGGCCAGCAGCGCAAAGACGGAATTCATCATCGCCGGGTAGATCGCGCCCAGGCCGTCGCTGCGGTCGAGATGGTCCAGCAGCCACTGGCGGGCCTGCGTCAGGGCGCGCTGGCGGAGAGGCTTCCACGGCAGGCGCTCATAGAGCTTGAAGGCGCGGTCCACGCCGAGAAAAAAATTTCGCCAGGTGAACAAATCCCGGTCCCAGTCGAATGCCACGTCTTTCTTTTCCGGATGCAGGAACAGCTCGTCCACGCGAACCCCGGCGGGCAGCGGCCACTGCGGTTTGTGGGCGTAGAGAATGGTCAGGGGAACGACAATGGCACGGGTCCACGAAGACATCGCGTAGATGTTCACGTAAAACCAGTTGGGCAGCAGCATCAGCTCCGGGGGAATGGCCGGGACCATATCCCACTCGACGGCGCCCACCAGGGCCAGGTAGAAGCGCGAAAAGGAATTGGTCTTTTCCAGGCCCCCGAGTTCGTGCACTCTGCGGCGCGCCCGCTCCATATGCGCCGCTCCCGCAGAGTCGCCGGCCAACTTCAGCGCAAAATAGGCCTTGACGGTGGCGCTGAGGTCCGCCGGACCACCCTGATAGATGTTCCATCCGCCGTCGGGGAGTTGTTTGCGCCGGACGTAGTTGGCCAGCTTGGCCACGCGCTCCGGCTGAAACTTGCCCAGAATATGGAGGTAGAAGATGTAGTCTGACTCGAGAGTGCTATCCGCTTCCAGCTCGCCGAGCCAGTACCCTTCGGGAGCCTGTACGGATAGGAGGTGGCGCGCAGCCGAGGTCACCGCCTCTTCGAGGCGCTCTTCCGTCGAGGCTGGCAGCGGCTGGGGCGGGAGAACCATCTGCACCGCCGCTGCGCCCAGGGAGCGCGGTCCGAACCGGCCCGTTTCAGCGGTTGGCGCGACGCATTTCAGAGGTCTTTCCTCCGCGCCCCTTGCAACGGCACGCTTGATTCCAGTGCCTGAACTTTCCCCCATTCGTCCCTCAGATTTCGGACGCGCACACAACGGTTGCGGTCCGAAGAATTCAGCTCCTGGAATTCTGATAACGACCGACTGGCGCCTCAGGCAGAAAGGCAATCCAGACCCGCGGAGCAGCCCCCCTGTGCCCCTCAGCCCGGGTACACCAAGACGCCTGCTCCGGAGACCCAAGTCTCCAAAGAACAATGGATTATCGTCGTTGTAAGCAGATGGGTCAACAAGAAAGATAACTCGCGTTCTTCAATAGGATTGCCGGCCGCCGTCCGGCAGCAGGCTGTCCGAAGCCGGAAGGTTGTCGCGAATCCATGCGGTCAAAGCCGGCGGCAGGGCCGTCCCCAGGGGTTGGGAAAATGAAGGGCGACCGGCCAGCAGGCTCCCGGAGACCGACCGCCAGGCGGCCGCCGCAGCGGAACGAAGGATGAATGCATCGGCGCGGTCCAGAAAGGTCTGCGCGGATGGTTTGAAGTCTTCACGCGAAGGGTCCAGCACAACCAGGTAGAGCGCCGGCCGGATGAAGTGCAATACAGAATTGCTCTCCAGGATGGAAAAGCCGGCGGTGGACAAGGCCTGCCGAAGTGCGGGCATACCCAGGGCAAGCTGGCCCTGTTTGGTGCGCAGCCAGAACGAGCGCGCCGCCCCCGCGGCAAGAAACCGGGAGCTGTCTGTGCCGGAATCGGAATTGGTTTCGGCATCGAGCGCGAAGGCATGCTCGCGGGGAGCGCAGTCGCAACCCGCTCCGGCGGCGCATTCTGCGTGGCCAAACTGGGTAATCTTCACAGCGGTCCAGGCCATTGCAGGGAACGCCCGGATGATGTCCACGACCAGGGCAGTCTTTCCGATGTTGCGGGTGTGGCCTCCCACAACAAGCGTTCGCGCCTGGCTTGGAGCGGCGGATGCGGCGTCTGAGTGTGGTCTTACCGGGGACAAGTCAAACTCACTTTCGAGCCAGGTCGCGCAACCGGGCGCCAAGAGCGGGCAAGCGCGAAAGCCAGGCGTACTGTTCCTTGAATTTGTCGAGCGGCCGCGCAGGAGTGCCCCAGACGATTTGGCCGGCGCGGACGCGTTTCCCCGAGGGGATGCCGGCCTGGGCGCCCACCACCACACCGTCGTCGAGCGTGCAGTGGTCAGCAATGCCCACCTGGCCTCCGATGACCACATCGCCGCCGATGCGGCTGCTACCGGAGATGCCCGTCTGCGCGGCGATCACGGTGTGCGCGCCGATCTCGACGTTGTGGGCCACTTGGACCAGGTTGTCGATCTTGGCGCCCGCGCCGATGCGCGTGCTTTCCAGTGCGCCGCGATCCACCGTGGTGTTGGCGCCAATCTCGACGTCCCTGCCGATCTCGACGTGGCCGATCTGCGGGAATTTCCAGTAGCGGTCTTCCCCGCGCACGTAGCCGAACCCGTCGCTCCCAATCACCGCGCCGGAATGCACGACCACGCGGTCGGCCAGATGCGCGCCGGAATACAGAGTCACACGCGGATGCAGGCGGCACTGCTCGCCGAGGCGGGCCCTGGCGCCCAGGAAGCAGAAGGCACCCACCTGAGTGCCCATCCCGATTTCCACCTCGGCCTCAATCACTGCAAACGGACCGACCACAACGTCTGCGTCCAGCCGCGCCGAAGCGTCCACCAGCGCGGTGGCGTGGATGCGCGGCGGCTGCGGACCCGCCGGCGGCGCGGGCGGCGTCAAGATGAATTCCGCCGCGCGGGCGAAGGCCAGCTTGGGATGCTCACAGCGGAGCACGGTCTTCCCGGCCAGCTCCGCGCCGGGAGGGCCGAGGATGCATCGTGCCCTGGACTGGATCGCCCTCTCCAGGTGCTTTGCGGACTCCACATAGATCAAGTCTTCGTGGGAGGCGCGCTCCGGGCTGGCGACGCCGCCGACCACGGCAGATTCGTTGCCGATGAGATCTGCATAGAGGAAATCGGCCAGCTCGCGCGCGGTATGTCGAGTGGGCACGGCGCCACCTCCCGGGCTGAAGAGCCCTCAGAAAAGGTAAATCGGCTTCTCTCCCGGCGGGCGTGGCTTCCACGGCGGTGTACCCACAGCCACTGGCCGGAAGAGTGCCGGGCAAAGCGCGCGGCGCGGCGCAGTGGCGGCCGCGGCGACAGGCCCATCCCTTTCCGGACAGCCCCGGCTCCCGCAAACTCCAGCGCGTGACGCGTCGCGCACCTAATCTAGCAGACTCGGGGGCGGCGCGGTCGAACCGCCGCCGCGGAAACCGACCCGCCGCGCCCCGGCTCTGTTAGACTCTGCCGAGTTCACGGGGATGGCGGAGGAACACAACGAGCGCAAGTCGCAGCGGAGTTGAAGACATGGTGCGGTGGGCGCTGGCCGCGTTGTTGCTGTACGTCTGCTTTTTCAGCCAGCTCGACGCACTGGGACTGGTGGGGCCGGATGAGCCGCGGTATGCAACGATTGCGCGAGGGATGGCGGAGACAGGGGACTGGGTCACGCCACGGCTGGACAGCAAGGGATGGTTCGAGAAGCCAGTGCTGTTGTACTGGACCGCAGGCGCGGCGATGTGGCTTCGCGGAGGGGATGAGACCGCAGCACGACTGCCCAGTGCCCTGGCGGCGCTGGTCACGGCGCTGGCACTGGCGTACGCCGGGGTCCGCCACTACGGCGCCGGTGCGGCGTGGGCTGTAGTGCTAATGTTTCCGACCAGCGTGGGCGTGTTCGCGTTCGCCCGCGCCGCAACCACCGACATGCTGTTCAGCGCTTCGCTGTGCCTGGCGATGCTGGCCGCGGCGCAGATGCTGGCCCCATGGAGTAACCTCCGGGAGGGGCCCTGCTGCCCGATACTCTGGCTGCGCATCGCATTGGGCCTGTTCCTGGGATTGGCGGCGTTGGCCAAGGGCCCGGCGGCCATCCTTCTGGCCGGGGGGAGCGTGGCGCTGTGGACGCTGGCAACGCAGAGGTGGAGAGACCCGCTCAAGTTTCTTCATCCGGTATGCATGGTGTGCTTTGCCGCGGTCGCCGCGCCGTGGTACGCGCTGGTCGCGCTCCGCAACCCTGAATTCGTGGACGTCTTTTTCTTCTCGCACAACGTCCAGCGTTTTCTGACTCCCGTTTTTCGCCACGAGCAGCCTTTCTGGTTCTTTGGCCCCATCCTGCTGCTCGGCTTGCTCCCCTGGACGGTTCTCCTGTACCCGGCGGCCTCCGAGGGACGGCGGCTGTGGCGGGAGAACGCCTGGCGGCAGTCTTCAGGATTCTTCTTCGCCTGCTGGGCTGCTTTTCCGCTCTTGTTTTTCAGCCTTTCGAAATCGAAATTGCCGGGGTATGTGCTGCCTTCCCTCCCGCCGCTGGCTTTGCTGCTGGCCGTGAGTCTGGCCCGGTGTATGGAAGCCAGGCGCACCTCCGGTCGATGGATGCTGGCCGCGATTGGGGGGACGCTGGCCGGCCTGGTCCTTTCCGCGGAGTACTGGCTGAAGCGGCTGCCGGAGGAGACGGGATTCCGCGAGCCGGCACATTTTCTGCCCGCGCTGGCGGCCTTCGCCGCCGCGGGAGCGCTCATCGCGCTGGCTGCGCTCGCCGGGCGGCAGAGCGCCGCCTTAGTGGCCGCAGCGCTCCTGCTGGGCGTGCTCCTGGAGTGCATAAACCGCGTGGTGTTGCCGCAACTGGACGCACACCTGTCCCCGCGCACGGCCGCAGAGGTGTACCAGGCCCTGCCGTCCCAGCCGGCCGCGCCGCAGGTGTATCAGATGCATCGCGCGTGGCACTACGGGCTGAATTTCTACCAACGGCAGGAACTCCGCGAATGGGACCCGCGGAGCGGCCAGCCCGCCTGGATCTATGCCTCCCGGCAGGGGCTGGAAGAGATGGAAAAACGCGGTGTGCCGCACGTGGTGGTCAGCCGCATTGCCGATCGGGTCTCCCTGGTTCGCGTGGCCGGGCGGCCTCGTTAACGCCCGCCCGTGGCCGGGCGACCGGGGATCTGCACCGGCGGCAGACTTTGCAGGAAGAAGGAAACGATGGAGGTCTCGTACGACTGGCGTTCCTCGGCCGACATCACGGCGTAGCGGCTGCGGAATATAAGCGACTGTTCGCGCGGCTCCGGAGCGGCGAGATAGAGCTGCCGGGTGGCCTCGGCGGATTCGACGGCGGCGCTTTCCCGGGCCTGTATGAAAAACTTGGGTATGCCGCTCATGGTGCGGACGCGGTCGGAGAGCGGGGCATCATGGCGCGCGGAGAAATTCAGCAGGGTGAAAATCCATCCGGATATGCGGCTGACCAGCGGCAGGCCGGTAATTCCGGTGCGGCGCAGGTGGTGATGGAACATCTGTGCCGGAGTGTTGAAAACAGAATCCACGGCGAAGGCCTTGATGCGCGGGTCGGTGGCCGCTGCGCAGATGGCCGCATAACCGCCCACATCAGCGCCCCACACGCCGAAGCGCTCCTGATCCACGTCGTCCCGGCCGGCGACGGTGTCGATGGCGGCCAGAAGCTCCCCGGACTCCCTGGACCCCAGCGATGAGAATCCCGAGTTGCCGCCCTGTGCCGTGTACTCGAAGAGAAACACATTGTACTGATGTTCTTGCAGGGCCACCGCCAGAGTCAGCAGGTGGCCGCGGTTCATCCCGTATGCGGGGGCCAGCAGCACAGCCGGAGCGCCGCGCAGCCCCGGGAAAAACCAGCCATCCCGGTCCCCCTGCGGCGTTGAGAAAACAATGGTGGAAGGCGGAGTGGACAACTGCTGCGGAGAAAACTCAGTCGCCGACCGGGCCGGCGAGACCACGCGATAGGTCAGAAAAACGGAGATCCCCGCCAGTGCGAACGCCGCAACCACCAGCAGGGCGATGACAATTTGCAGGGCCTTGCGAGGCCCCCCGCGCGAGGACGAAAGTTTGTCGAGAAAGCCCATTCGGCAATGCAGACCGGAGTCTGCGCAGCGGACCGGCCGGGACCATCCGCGCCCAACGCGCCCGCCGACAGGCAGAGCAGCGCCGCTCCCAGCGCCGCGAATCTTACCACAAACGCGAATGAGGTGACGGACGGGCCTGCGGCCGAGCCGCGTAGAGGTGACGTACCGGCCCTTTGCAGGGCGGCGCCCGGCCCCCATAATAGGGGCCGGGAAACCCGGCCGATGCAAATCGTAGACCTTCGGCAAATTCCGTCGCGGCTTCTGGATGCGTTGTTCGAGGAAGAACAACAGCGCTGGCTGGAAGAACTGCACTGGGATTATCGCCCGTCCGTGCAGTTGATCCGGAAGTTTATCGAGGCGAAATCACTGGCCGGTTTTGCGGTGCTCGACCGAAGCAACGGCGCCGGCGGCGGCGCTGGCACTGCAGCGCTGGGCCGTGGAGCTGCCGCGCCCAGGGTCGCGGGATACGGTTTTTACGTGGTGGAAGAATCCAAGGGACTCATCGGCGACCTTTTTGTCTCCGGCCATTATCCGAAGCAGCCGGTGGCCCGGCAGATCCTGGAGGAGATGCTGGCCACGCTGCGCGCTGTACCCCACCTGGGCAGGATTGAATCGCAACTCATCCCATTCGGGATGGTATTGGACGAAACTCTGGCCGAGCTGGGATTCCGGTTGCACCCGCGGCAATTCATGATGCTGCCACTGGCGCGGGCGCAGTTCCAGGCCGCGCCGGTCACCAGCGGCTTGCGCATCGAGCCGTGGGACGACCGCCACTTCGAGGCTTGCGCACAGCTCATCTTCCAGGCGTATGACGGGCATGTGGACAGCGAAATCAACGACCAGTACCACAGCGAGCCCGGAGCCATGAAGTTTCTGAAGAACATTATCATCCTGCCGGGATGCGGGACGTTCCTGCCGGAGGCGTCCTTTGTTGTACGGCCGATCGCCAGCGACAGGCTGGTGGCCGTGGTGCTGGCCTCCAGCGTTTCCCACGGCGTCGGCCACACCACGCAAATCTGCATCCTGCCGGGTTACCGCGGACATGGTCTGGGATTGCGCCTGATGGAGGCGTCCATTCGCGCTCTGGTTTCCTTGCGCTTTCACGCACTGTCGTTGACGGTCACATCAGCCAACGAGAAGGCTGTGCGCCTGTATGAGCGCCTCGGCTTCAACACCCTGAAAACCTTTGCGGCGGCGATTTGGAAGAATCCGGACGCCTGATCCATGCGGGTCCGGTGCATCGCGAGGGTGCAGAGCGAAACGGCGGCGTTACTTCGCCCGTGTCAAGTCGTACAGCGTGCCGCCCATGCGAAATCGGAGCTGGCGGTGGTTGAGCGCCTCGATCGCGCTGACCTCGTCGCCCCCTCCCCAGTCCCAGGCCACACGGTCCGTGCCGATGCGCCGCCATTTCCCGGAGCCCAGTTCGGTAAAATCCGCGGCCGCTTTCTTGTGCAACTTCATCGTTCCGTTGGGATTCACTTTCAGGCGCTGCACGAACGTGATGGCCCCGATCGTGTGCGACCTTTCCCACACGCCCACCAGCGGGTCTGCGGGTTTCGATGAACAGGTCGCCGGCCCGAGGCAGAGCATCAGGAGCAGGGGAACAAGAAGTAGCATTCGGCAGGAGCTTGATTCGCTTCGCATGGCCCCCTCCCCGCGGCCGCCTACTTGCGCGCCCGGTCTTTCAGCAATCCCTTCAGCTCGGACATGAACTCCTTCACATCTTTGAAGTCCAGGTACACCGAGGCGAAGCGCACATACGCCACCTTGTCCAGTTTTTTCAACCGGCCCATCAGCAGTGCGCCCAGCTCCGTCGTGGTCCGCTCGCGATTGGCCGATTCGAGGATGAACCGCTCCGCGTCTTCCACCAGGGCCTCCAGCTTGGGAGTGGCCACCGGCCGCTTCTCGCAGGCCTTCAGCAGGCCTTGGAGCAGCTTGTGGCGGTCGAAGCGTTCGCGCCGCCCGTCCTTCTTGACCACCATGAACGGGATTTCGTCCACGCGCTCGTAGGTGGTGAAGCGGCGCTCGCATTTGAGGCATTCTCGGCGGCGGCGAATCAGGTCTCCGGTGCGGCCTTCGCGCGAGTCCACCACCTTGTCGTCCACATGTCCGCAGAATGGACACTTCATTTTTCAACCTCTCCGGGGCGGCCAGACGGCTCGTCCTCCACGCTGATGTGCGTTCCAGCGGCCTCTGCTTCTACTTCGGCGCGGGCCATCCTGCGCAGTTCGCCCAGCGACCAGCCCTCCTGAATCAGCAACGGAACTCCTGCCAGACAGGAACCGGCAAACGTGATCAGCCACAGCACGATGGATGCGGCGGCAGCCGGACCCGCCTCAATCCCGAAGACGTACGACAGCGCGAAAAAAGTTGCCGCCTGCGTGCCTCCCCCGACCGCGGGCAATTGCAGCGTGGACCCCACCATGGTAAACGCCAGCACCAGCACCACGGAGGAGAGGTCCAATGTTGCCAGTTTTCCTCCAAAGCTCTGCGCCACCCAGTAGTACACGGCAATCACCAGGAGCCAGTGCGCCACAGAGGTCCCCAGAGCCACTCCCAGGTCCGCCATCGTCCGGATGGCCTGTAAACCCTCGCTAAAGCCTGCAAACAATCCCGCCGCGCGGTGCCGCCAGTCGGCGTGGGCCGGGCCCGACCGCCAGCCTTCCAGACGACGCGCCAGCGCCCCTGCTCCGTGCAATCGGAAATAAATCAGGAAGCTGACCGCTACCGCCAGGCCGCCGATCATCCCCATACCGGCCGTGCGTACCAGGGCCATCCCGGACTCGCTGCCGCCGCGAGCCAGCAGATCGGGAAAGACCAGAAGGCTGTAACCGGCCAGCACCGCCGCCGCGGCCATATCGAAAATCCGCTCCAGGATGTAAATGCCGAACGTGGCGGATACCGGAAGGTGGTCTTTGCGCGCGATGAGCAAGGGCCGCACCGGTTCTCCCGCGCGGCCCAGGAGGAAGATGGCGGCGAACCCGATCAGCGTACAGCGATAGATATTCGCAAACGTCGGATGACCGATGTATGTGGAAAAGCGCGCCCAGCGCACGGCGCGGATGGCATAGCAAGCGTAGATGGCCGCCAGGGATAGCAACAGCAACCACCCGTTGGCGTGGCGCACCGCGGCTGCCAAATCCGGCCAGCTAAAGCCCTTCAGGTTTATGGCGTCGCGGGAACGATAGGCCAGCGTGCCCAGCACGGCGACGACGAGGACAAAGATAATCAGCTTGCGGAGCCGGCCGCCCATTCGTTGCGAAGCTAACAGCAGGTCCGGCGCGAGTCAAGGAAGGATGCGGTGAGGAGCCCGCCCCAGTAATCAGTTGCCTGCTTTCACCGCCGGGATTCGGCTGATAGAATCCCACAGTCCGGTGGGAACTTTTTGCCTGCCCCCTTCGTTTCATGGGGTGAGGCTGGAAAATGCGCCGGTTGAGAGGGATACAGACGGCTTGGAGGCAGACCTTCAGCTGGTCCAGCATTGCCTCCGGGGCGAGGGAGCAGCCTGGGAAGAGCTGGTTCACCGCCATACGCGGCGGGTGTACAACCTGTGCTACCGTTTCACCGGAAACGCCCATGAGTCCGAGGATCTGACGCAGGAGGTTTTCTTAAAGGTGTACCGCACGCTCGGAAGTTACCAGGCTCTGCATGGTGGGTTTACAACCTGGCTGACCAGCGTTTCCAGAAACCTCCTGATCGACCACTACCGCCGCACGCGCCGCGACCGCATGACTTCTTCCCTGGACGACGAGGACTCACCGGCCGAACAAAAGGCCTCGTCGGCACGTACTCCTGACCAGCTGGCCCTGGCTGGCGAACTCAGCGTCCAGGTGCAAAGGGGGCTGGAGAGGCTCTCCCCGGACCTGCGCGAGGCCGTCATTCTGAGAGACTTGCAAGGGTTGGATTACCGCGAGATCCAGGATGTGCTGGGCGTGCCAGAGGGCACTGTAAAATCGCGCATCAACCGCGGGCGCATCGAGCTGGCCCGCGTGCTGGAGCAGATGGGAGTGCGCCCGGCTTAGGAATTTAAACACGACAATGAACTGGAACTGCGAACAAACCGAGGCGCGGCTGAGCGAATACCTGGACCGCCTTTTGCCGGCGGCCGAACATGATGCTCTGGACGTGCACGCCAAGCAATGCGCGCGGTGCGCCGGACTCGTCCGTACGGTGCGCGGAACGCTGGCGCGGGTTCATCAGCTCGATATGCTCGAGGCTCCGCCGCAGCTTGCCTACAACATCCTGGACGCCACGCTCGGACGGCGGAGCTCGCAGGGCGGCGCGTGGCGAAGCTGGCTGCGTCCGCTGGAGATGGTCTGGCAACCGCGGTTTGCCCTGGGCGTGGCCACCGTCGCGCTCACCCTTGCTCTGGTTCTGCCCCTGACGGGATTCCAGGCTGGCTCGTTTACGCTGAGCGATCTACACCCCGTCAGCCTGTACCGCACCGCCGACCGCAAGATTAATTTGGCGTATGCGCGGAGCGTGAAATTCATTAACGACCTGCGGGTGGTCTATGAAATCCAGTCGCGGCTGGGCGGTTCCAGCCGCCCGGCCGGGCCTGCGGAAGGCGAGCAGACTCCCCCGCAGCCAAAGCCGGGTGACCCGCAGCGCCAACGCAACCGGGCCGACGAAACCAATCCCCATCCGATTATCATTGCGTCCGCGTGGAGCGGACTGACCGAGAGGAGCAACAGATGAAGTGTGCCGTCCACACCGAAGTGGATGCCAGCGGGTTTTGCCGGCAGTGCGGAAAAGCGCTGTGCGGCGAATGCAAGCGCGACGTTCGCGGCATTCTGTACTGCGAAGGCTGCCTGGCCACGCTGGTGGCGCAGCCGCAGCCGGTTGAGGGAGGTCCCAGCCCCGTACTGGCAGGCTTCCTGGGGATATTTCCGGGCCTGGGCGCTATCTACAACGGCGAATACACCAAGGGGATGATCCACGCGGCCATCTTTGCCGGTTTCGTCACGGTTCTTTCCGGGGAGTTTGCCGGAGGTCTGGAGCCGCTGTTCGGCTTCGGCCTGGCCTTCTTCATCGTTTTCATGATCGTAGATTCAGTGCGCTCGGCCAAAGCCCTGCAGCGCGGCCGGCAGACGGCCGGTTCATTGGCGGAAACGATGGGCGGACAGATGACCGGGCCGATCGTCCTCATCACGTTGGGCGTTGCCTTCCTGTTGCAGCAACACGGATGGCTGAACCTGCGCTGGTTGATCCATCGCGGCTGGCCTGTGATCCTCATTCTGGTCGGCGTGCATATGCTCTGGAAGCGGATGCAGGGGAATACCCCCGGGGAGGGCAAGTGATGAGCAACGCAGTCCGGTGCACATGCGCCCATTGCCGGCTCAACGGTCTGACCGGTCCGGCCGTGCTCATCACCGTCGGCGTGCTCTTCCTGGCCCGTGAGTTGGGCTGGAACCGCGATATCTGGGAGCTCTGGCCCGTTATCCTGATTGTTATCGGCGCGGTGAAGTTGTTGCAGGCTATCGCCCCCACCACCGGACACATCAGCGCGCAGTCTGGAAGCACGATCTCGACCGGAGAGGCTTCGAATGGCTAACGGGAAACCGCGGCGAAAGTCCATTTTTGGTGCGCTGGTGCTGATCGGCATCGGCACCCTGGTGCTGCTCAATAACCTGAGGCCGGGGTTGGAGCTGTGGGAGCTGTTCAGCCGCTGGTGGCCCCTGCTGCTGATCCTGTGGGGCGTCACCAAGCTGTTTGAGAACCTGGCGGCGCGCAGCGCCGGCGAGACACCCCCTCCCACGCTCACAGGCGGCGAGATTTTCCTGCTCATCTTCCTGCTGTTCATCGGCGGCGCCGTCCGCACCATCGACGGCCTGGGCGTGAACGACGACCGGGGAATCCACCTAGAACTTCCCTGGTTCGAAACCTACCGGTCCGCCGAGGAAGTGAAGACCCTCAAGGCGGTGGCCGACAAACCGCTGGTGGTTACCAATTACCGCGGCGATGTTTCCGTGCAGCCGCACGATTCGCCGGAAGTGCGCGTGACCGTGTCCAAGAGCGTGCGCACCTCCAGCCAGGAGCGCGCCGACGAGCGGATGAAGCAGCTCGAACTCGAAATCATCGAGGGCGCGAGCACGATAGACATCAAACCAAAAATCATCGGCAGCCGCTTTCGGCGAGTGCGTTTGCACTTACAGATTCAAATACCCCGCAAGCTGGCCGCGACGGTGTCCACCGACAACGGCGACATCCACATCCAGGGACTGGACGGCCCGGTGAAGGCGGAAACGATGAACGGCGACGTGGAAATCCGCGACACCGGCGGAGAAGTCAACGTCGGCGTCAAGGGCGGAAAAGTCACCGTGGCCGGGGCGAAGGGCACCGTGAAGGTAAGCGGCCGCGGGGGCGAGATCGACGTCTCTGACATTGCGGGCGAGGCTCTGATTGACGGCGAATTCTACGGGCCGATTGCCGTCAGAAACGTGAGCAAGGGAACGCACTTCCGCTCCCAGCGCACCGACCTGACCATCGGGCAACTGCCGGGCCGGATGGAAATCGTCCACGGCACCCTGACGATCGAGGACACCTCCAGCGACATCAACCTAGTGACGCGCGAGAAAGACATCCGGATGGAGAAAATCTCCGGCCGGCTGCGCATCGTCAACACCCGCGGCGATATCGAGGTGAGCTACGCGCGCCCGCCGCAGGGCGAAGTGGACATCACCAACCAGTCCGGCGGCGTCGAGCTAATCCTCCCCGAAGATTCTCAGTTTGAGATCCATGCCAGCACGCGTTCCGGAGATATCGAGAACAGCTTCGAGGACCCCGGGCTCAAAATCACCCAGGATGGAAATACGGCTACCCTGGAAGGCAAGCGGGGAACCAAGGGCCCGCAGGTCAGAATCAAGACCAGCTACGGCACCGTGCTGTTACGGAAGGCGAGCTAGCCCCTTGATCGCGCCGCCCTTCAGGCCGGCTCACAGGGCGAGGGCGGAGGGGCGGGACGGCCTGAAGGCCGGCGCTACAGATTCCACAGAAGGCCGCGATTGATTTCCTGCAAAGTCCGCGTGCCGCACAAAGCCATGGCGGCCTCCAGTTCTGTTCGGAGGATCCCCACCACGCGCTCCACACCCTGAGCGCCGCCGGCCCCTAAACCCCACAGGTACGGCCTTCCAATGAGCACTGCGCGCGCGCCAAGCGCCAGGGCTTTGACCACGTCGGTGCCGCGACGCACGCCGCCGTCCATCAATACAGGAATGCGCCCCTCGACCGCCTCGATCACCGCCGGTAGTGCTTCGATGGTCGCCGGTACGGTGTCCAGGTTGCGCGCCCCGTGGTTGGACACGATGATCCCGCTGGCGCCCTGCTCGGCGGCGATGCGGGCGTCTTCGGCCGCGAGGATGCCCTTCAGCAAAACCGGCACTCTCGCGAAGGAGCGGATCCAGCTCACCGTTTCCCAGGTCAGCTTTGGATCCAGGACTTCGGCGTAGATGCCGGCCGTGCTGCGGTGGCCGGTGCGCAGCGATTTTTTCAAGATGGGTTTCAGGTTTTCGAGTTCCATCCCCGAAGGAAGCGCAAAATTGGAGCGGGATTCGCGGTCCCGCGTAGGGTTCACCGGCGTGTCCACGGTGATGCACAGGGCGCGGCAGCCGGCGGCTTCAGCCCGCTGCACCAGGTCTTTTGTAAACGCGCGGTCGGGCTGCACGTAGAGCTGGAACCACAGCCGCGCCCCCGCTGCGGCGGAAATCTTCTCGATGGCCGTGGTGGCAAAGGAGCTGACCGTGAAGGTGACGCCTGCAGCCGCCGCCCCGCGTGCCGTGGCCAGCTCGCCCTCCGGATGCAACAGTTTGTGATACGCCGTGGGAGCCAGCAGGATGGGGAATTCGAAGGCCTGCCCGAAAATCTCCGCGCGCATGTCGATGCGGGAGACGTCCCGCAACACCCTCGGCTTCAGGAGCAAGTCGTCAAACGCCGTCCGGTTCCTCCGCAGCGTGATTTCGTCCCCGCTGCCGCCGGCCACGTAGTCGTAAGCCATCCGGGATATCCGGCGCTGCGCTGCCGGCTCGAAATCTGCCAGGGTGACCGGCCCGGCATCCGTGGCTGCGGGAAGCTCACGCGCTTTCTGTGGCTTTGCATTCCGGCGTTGCGCAGCACCCCGCGGGGCGGAAGTGAATGCGGGCCAAGCGCCCAGATAGGCGGCCATCGCAGCGAGGATTTCCCTGCGGTTCATTGCGCGGGATTGTAGCGCATCTGCGGCAGGATGCGGCGCCCCGCGAACAACCCGGTCAGCGCTCGATGATGCGGTCGAGGATCTCAAAGAACCCCGGAAAGGAGACGGCGGCGCAGGCCGGGTCGGAGATCACCGAATCGCCCTTCGCGCCCAGCGCGGCAATCGCCATGGCCATGGCGATGCGGTGGTCTCCCTGCGGATCAATGGCGCCGCCGCGCAGTCCGGTCTCTCCCGCAGGGGCCACGCGCAATCCGTCTGCGAACTCCTCCACCCCAGCGCCCATCCGCCGGAGATTCGCGGCCAGCGCGGCGATGCGGTCGCTCTCCTTCACGTGCAGCTCGGCCGCGTCACGGATTTCAATCCCCTGTTCGGTGTAAGGGCCGAGTGCGGCCAACATGGGGAGCTCGTCAATCATGCGGGCGGTATCGTGGCCGGAGACGACTCCGCCGCTGAGCCTCGCGGCGCGGACCAGGATGTCTCCGTGCAGCTCTCCGTGCCGCGACTCCACCTTGACCAGCCTGAGCGAGGCGCCCCAGGCCTTGAGGAGATCCAGCACCGCGGCGCGCGTGGGGTTCAGGCCCACGCCGCTCAGCAGCAAGTTGGCCTCCGGCAACACGCAGGCCGCCGCGATGAGAAACACGGCTGACGAAAGATCGCCGGGGACGGCCAGGGGGCGGCCCGCCAGGCGCGGCCTGCCGGTCACGCGCACGGTGGAGTTCGCGCGAGCGACCCCGGCGCCGAATTCGGCCAGCGCCAGCTCGGTGTGGTCGCGCGTGCCCACCGGCTCGGTGACGGATGTTTCGCCCTCCGCAAACAGCCCGGCCAGCAGCACCGCAGATTTGACCTGCGCGCTGGCGATGGCCATCGGGTAGGAGATGGAATGCAGTTCTCCGCCCTCGATTTTGAGCGGCGCAAACTGGTCTTCGCGCGCCCGGATGCGCGCACCCATCTGGCGCAGCGGCTCGAGCACCCGGCGCATCGGCCGGCGTCGCAGCGAATGGTCGCCGGTGATGGTAAACTGCGACTTCTGACCCGCCAGGATTCCGGCCAGCAGCCGCATCGTGGTCCCGGAATTGCCCGCATCCGGCCTGCGCCACCCCTGGCGCAGACTCCGGAACCCCGGACCTTGAATCCGGACCTTGTTTTCGGTGCGCCTCGCTTCCACGCCGAGCCGTTCCAGGCACTCCAACGTGCTTGCGCAGTCGGCCGCCGTCGAGAAGTTTTCAATCTCCGTGGGGCCGGCGGCGATAGCGGCCAGCACGGCGTAGCGGTGCGAAATAGACTTGTCCCCCGGCAGGGAGACGGCCCCGAGGATGCGCCGTGCGGGGACGATAGTTCGGTTGGCCACGAAAAAAGTGTAGCATGCGCCACGCACCGGCCGGGCTGCCGCCGGGCACGGAATTGATTCGTCCGCCGTCTAACGATAAGATGAGGAAGTGATGCGCCACACATACAGGTTTCCCGCCCTGCTGTCCGTAGCCGTGTGTCTCCTCTGGCTGGCTGCTCCCGCGCTCTGCCAGGAGCCGGAAATCCTGCCGTTAAGCCAGGTCAAGCCGGGGATGAAGGGCTACGCGCGCACCATCTTCTCCGGCAACGAAATTGAAAATGTAGATCTGGAAGTCATCGGCATCATGCCGAACCTGCTGGGCCCCAAGCAGGACATCATCATGGTTGTATTGCGCGGCGGGAAGGCTGAGTTCACCGGTGTGGCCGGAGGGATGAGCGGCAGCCCGGTGTACCTGGAAGGCAGACTGGCGGGCGCGTTGTCGCTGCGATTCGGCATTTTTTCCAAGCAACCCATTGCCGGCGTGACCCCCATCGAGAATGTCTTCGAGGTTGGCAAGCCGGAAGCCGCCGCGCCGGTGCAGCGCACCGCTGCGGACCCTGCCTCGCCGGAACCCGCGTCCGGAACCCTGCCGATGGCTCGGGCCTATGTTGTGCCCGCAGACTTTGCGCAGCACGCGGGGCTGGCGTCCGGCGCATTTCTGACGCCGATTGAGACGCCGCTGGCGTTTTCGGGATTTCATCCAGCGGCGGTGCAGCAGTTCAGCGCCGAGTTCGTCGCGCAGGGGATGGTGGCCACGCATGGGGGCACAGTGCCGCCGCAGCCCGACGACGCGCAGATTGTCCCCGGCTCGATGGCCGGGATAGTCCTGATGCAGGGCGACCTGTCGTTGCAGGGCGGGTGCACGGTGACGGCCGTGGTAAAAAACCGCGTGTTTGTCTGCGGCCACCCACTGTTCGGGCACGGGAATGTGGCCCTGCCGATGGCCCGCGGGCACGTGGTGACCACGCTGGCCTCCGCGATGGCCTCGACAAAGATCATGAACGCGGGCGGGGTGATCGGTACGTTCACGCAGGACCGCCTGACCGCCGTGATGGGGGCGCTCGGCCCGGGTCCGCGGCTGATCCCGGTGCAGATGAGCATCGTCACGCCGGGCGTGGAGAAAACATTCAAATTCGAAATGATCGAGCACCCCAAGTTCACGCCCCTCTTGCTCTCGATCGCCGCATTCAACGGCCTGATTGCAAACACGGCCTACAGCGAAGGGATGACCTTCCGGATGACCGGCGGGATCGAAATTCAGGGTCATGCCACGGTGCGGCTGGAGAATATGTTTGCGCCGACGGACCAGTTGGTCCCCGACGGGTTGAGCGTGGCCATGGCCGCGCAGGCCGTCTTTGCGCGGGTGTACACCAACCCCTATGAGCGCGTGAAAGTGGAGCGCGTGACCCTGCGCATCGAGAGCATCCCGGAGCGCCGCGTGGCGGTCATCGAAAGCGCTTGGAGCGAGAAGAGCGAAGTCAGCCCCGGAGAAACCATCAAGGTGAAGGTGCTCCTGCGGCCCTATCGCGGGGCCCCGGTGATGCAGGAAGTGCCCATCGCCATTCCGCCGCAGGCCGCCCGCGGCAGCCTGCGCATCCTGGTGAGCGGGTCGGAAACGCTGAACCAGCAGAGCCGGTTCTTCAGCGGGGCGCAGGCGCGGCTGCCGGGCCTGGAACAGCTCATCACCCTGCTCAACCGCGAGCGGCGCAACAACCAGATCTACGTTTCGCTGCTGCAGCCCACGCCGACGCTGCTGCTGGAGGAAAAGGAATTACCCAACGCACCGCTGTCACAGATTCAGGTGCTCGACCAGCGGCGCGCGCCGGGCAGTTCGCTGCTGCTGCGCGAATCGGTGGCCGGTGAATGGTCGGTTCCGATGAACCAGGTGATTACGGGGCAGTATGCGGTGACGATTTCCGTCCGCTGAGGACCGCGGCGGACGCCTCAAATGGCGAGGAGACGTATGACGCGAACCCGGAGAGTTCTCGCCTTGTGGCTGGCCGCTGCGCTGGCAGGGGGCACGATTCCCTTCACCGCTCGGGCCGAGAAGACGCGCTTCTGGCGGCAGTCGAGTTTCGAAGACTTTGACCGCGGCACGGCCAAGGGCGTGGCCTTGCGCAGCGACGGCAGACTGGTGCTGGCCCCGCGGTTCGCGCCTTTGGCCGACCCGAATGCCGCCTATCTGTGGTCGCTGCGGCTCGATTCCAAAGGCCGCCTCTACGCCGCCGCCGGCTCCAACGCGCGCGTGCTGCGGTTTGATGCCGCCTGCCTGAGTGCGCCTCCAGCCCCGCCAAAAACGGATGCAAAACCCGCCAAGGCAGCCGCCGAAGCCATGACCGACCCGTGCAAGCCAACGACTGTCTTTGAGTCCACAGAACTCTCCGCGCAGACCATCGAGCTGGATGCTCAGGACAATCTGTACGTGGGCACGTCGCCGGACGGCAAGGTCTATCGCGTCACGCCCAAGGGCGAGAAGAGCGTCTTGCTCGATCCCAAAACGAAATACATCTGGGACCTGGCGCTGGACGCTGCCGGCGCTGTCTATGTGGCTACCGGCGACAAGGGTGAAGTCCACGTGGTGCGCCCCGACGGAAAATCCGAGCTGTACTACAAGAGCGACGAAACGCACGCACGGTCGCTGGCCTTTGACGCCAAAGGCAACCTGGTCGTGGGCACGGAGCCGGGCGGGCTGATCATCCGCGTGGAAAAGAGTGCCGCCGGCGCTGCCGGCGTTGCCACGACGCGCGGATTCGTGCTGTATGAAACGGCGAAGAAGGAAGTGACTGCGCTGCTGGCCGACCTCAGCGGCAATATCTTTGCGGCGGCAATCGGCGAGAAGCCGCGGACACTGCCCGGGGTCACGCCGCAGCCCGTGGTTCCGCCGCCTCCGCCCGCGGCGCAGGCACCTCCGGGGCAGCAGCCTGTGCCGCAGCAGCCCACGCCGTTCGCGCCCTTCCCCACCACCGCCGGAGGCAGCGAGATCTACCGCATCCGGCCCGACGGCGCACCGGAGGAAGTCTGGAGTTCGCGCGAAGACCTGGTCTATGCCCTGGGCTTTTCCGCAGACGGCAAGCTGCTGGTCGGAACCGGAAATCGCGGGCTGCTCATCCGAATGGAAGGCAACAAGGTTTTTTCCAGCCTGGCCAAGACGGCGACGTCCCAGGTGACTGGCATCGCTGCCGGGGCCGATGGCCGCGTCTTCCTGTGCACGGCCAATCCCGGAAAGCTGTTTGCACTGGGGCCGGATGACGAACCCGAAGGCAGCTTCGAATCGCAGACCTTTGACGCCAAGATTTTCTCGCAGTGGGGGCGCATGTTGTGGTGGGGCGAAAACGGAGCCACCGAAGGCCGCGTGGAGATGTTTGTCCGCACGGGGAACACCTCGAACCCGGAACGAAGCTGGAGCCCGTGGGCCGGACCCTACACGGAGGCGCAGGGCTCGGCGGCGGCCGTGCCCGCTGCTCGCTTCGCACAGTGGAAGGCCGTTTTCCGTCCTGCGCCCGCGGAGGCGGGCAGGCGCGGGTCGCACAACTTGAGTATCGCCTGGGTGGGACTTGCCTATCTGCCCCGCAACGTCGCGCCGTCGGTGGACCATATCGTCATCCAGAACGCCGGCGTGCGCGTGCAGGGCCCGCCGCCGGGACAGCCGGGCCAGCGTGAGACGGCCACCATCCGGATGCCCGCGCCGGCTGGCGGCGCAGCGCCGGCGCAGCCGCAGGTCGCGCCGCGTTTTGATCCTCCGCCAGCGGGAGTTCTACAGCGCGGGGCGCGCGGCGTGGTTTGGAGCGCGACCGACGCCAACGACGACGAGCTCGAGTACGCCGTCTATTTCCGGGGCGAAGGCGAAAAGGCGTGGAAGCTGCTCAAGGACAAACTGGAATACAAATTCGTGTCGTGGGACACGGGCACGATGCCGGACGGCGCGTACTACCTGAAAGTGGTGGCCAGCGATTCCGGCGCGAATCCGCCCGGCGAAGGCCTCAGCGCGGAGCGCGAGAGCGACCGCTTCGAAGTGGATAACACGCCGCCGGTGGTCGAGGGACTGCGCGCCGAATCAACGAATCCCGAGACGCGCGTGCGCTTCGAAATCAAGGACAACTACAGCCCCGTGGCGCGCGTCGAATGGAGCCTCGATGCCGGTGAATGGAAAATCCTGTTCCCGCGCGACCGCACCACAGACGCTCCCCAGGAGAGCTACGAATTGTCCCTGCGTGACCTGGCCGCAGGCGAACACACGCTGGCTGTCCGGGGATTTGACCAGTTCGAGAATTCCGCCAGCGCTAAAGTCACTTTTGTCGTCGCCGCAGCCCGCATCCGGTAATGCGGTTCAGATTTCCGGCCGCGGTTTCTGGTCTCTGAGTTCCAAGTTCCGAGTTCTGCGTTTCTCTATCCTTCCGCCACGATCGTTTCAAATCGTTCAATGTGCGCCGCAATGGCGTTGCGGCCCTCGGACTGTGAGTCGCGGTCCACGCGGATGACCCGGGCCGTGCAGCGCACTTTCATAGGCGCACTGCCCGTCACTCCCGGCGGCATCGTGAAACTCAGGTCGATCAATGCACCGGCCACAATCGGGCTGTCTGTGACGAAGTAAAGACCCTCGTCGGAGATGTTCACCGACTCTCCGCTGGACATATACGGCGTGGTGCCCTCCGAGGGCTTCAGCTTGACCGGAGCCTGATGGTCCAGGCGGGGCGACCTTCGGCGGTCATCGTGGCCCATCCGTTCCTCCTCTGGCAACCAGCCCGGCGGGGAGTCTGCGCGGGCACATTATGCCACGAGACGCGGGGCGATCTGGTGATTTCGCGACTGCGTGATTTCGCGATTGGTTGATTTGTGGGCCCTGATTCGCGATGCGCGTTTCGTCAGCCTGGTTTCTCACCAGACCGGAGGTCGAAACTGGCAACCATGGCCGCCGATTGAAATCCTTAAATCACGTAACCGCGAAATCGCGCAACCACATAATCGCCCCATCACTCAATTCTCCTCCGGCGGGCGGATGCGGCGAAACGAAAAATACAGCAGCAGGTCGTAGGCGATTTTGATGCCTGCGCCGAGGAACAGCGGGCTGGCCAGGGCCACGCCGCTCATCGCCCATCCCGCCGCAACGGGCGCTGCCGCGTAGGCAACGTTTCGCGTGAACGTGGTCATCCCGCTGGCGAAAGCCCGCGCTTCGGGCTGGACCACGGCCAGTATGTACGACTGTCGCGTCGGCACATCCATTTCCACCAACGCCTCGCGGGCCAGAAACAGCGCAGCAGCCCACCCGGGATCCGGAGCAAACGGCACGGCGATTAGAAACAGGCTGGAAGGGATGTGCGTCCAGACCATGGTATTGAGCAGGCCGATGCGCGCTGCCAGCCACGCGGCCACCAGATGTGACGCGGCATTGGCTAGCCGCGCGGCAAAAAACAGCGGGCCCAGCCATTCCCCGCCCACGTGGAAGCGCGCGAAAAACCAGTAAGACACGAGCGCGCCGGTCAGGAAGCCCCCTCCCAGCGAGTCCATTCCTGTCAGCGCGGCCAGCCCGGCAATGCGGCGGCGCGACTCCGGTGAAACGGGCGCCGCGCGCAGCGCTGCCGGCGGGGGCGCTTCGACGCCGCGGCTCAGCAGAAGCGAAAGCGCCGCTGAGCATACCGACAGCGCCGCGCAGAAAATCCACACGCTCTGAAAGCCGGCCAGCAGATCGCCGCCGCGCGCGGCCAGCCAGTACGGCGCGGCTGCCAGCAGGCTGCCCAGCGCCAGGCCCGCGTCGAGCGCCAGGCTGTACCACGCCAGCGCCCAGGTGCGGCGCTCGGGCGCGACCGTTTGCGGAAGCATGGCCTGTTCGAGCGCGTAGGCCGGCCCGCGGTCACGACCCAGGCCGTTCAGCATCCCGAAAAAAGCGGCAGCGAGAAACACTCCGCGAGAGGGCGACCAGGCGGCTGCGTAGTATCCGGCGGCGCTGAGCAGCCCGGCCACAAAAAGTGTGCGCCGTCTGCCGAGACGATCGGCAGTCAATCCCGCCATCAGCGTGGCGGCTGCCGTCCCCGCCAGGCCGGCGGTCACCAGCGCGCCAGCTTCGGCCACGTTCCACCCGCGCGCGTGCAGAAAAATGGCCAGCAGCACGCCGGTCACGCCCGCACAGAGCGAACGCAGCGCCCCGGCCGCGCCCAGCAACAGGGCGTCGCGCGCCGCGGCAGCTTCCGCCGGCGGAGTTCGGGGAGTCATCGGCGGCGTCACTATGCCATAATGCGCCGTTCCCACTGCGGGGAAATCCCTGTTGAGCCGCGGACCTGACATCGAGACCATCCGCCATGCGCACCGGCGCATCGCCGCGCACGTCCACCGCACGCCAGTGATGACCTGCGCGGCGCTGGATGAGATGGCCGGAGCGCAGGTCTTCTTCAAGTGCGAGAACCTCCAGAAAACCGGCTCCTTCAAAATCCGCGGCGCATCCAATGCTGTCTTCGCGCTGAGCCCCGCTGCGGCCCAGAAAGGCGTGGTGACGCATTCCTCCGGCAACCACGCCGCCGCGCTGGCGCTGGCGGCAAGGCGGCGCGGCATCCCGGCGTGGATCGTGATGCCCTCGAATTCTCCGCAAGCCAAACTGCGCGCGGTGGAAAGCTACGGGGGAAAAATCAAGTTGTGCGAGCCCACGCTGCCGGCGCGGGAAGAGGCCGCACGCGAGCTGCTGGAACAGACCGGGGCCACGCTGGTCCATCCCTACAACGACCACCGCATCATCGCCGGGCAGGGAACGGCAACGGCAGAATTCCTGGACGAGGCGCCAGAGCTGGATTTTGTCCTCGCGCCGGTCAGCGGCGGCGGACTGCTGAGCGGAACAGCCATCGCTGCCAAGAGTATGAAGCCGGGAATCCGCGTGGTGGGCTGCGAGCCGAAGCAGGCCGACGATGCGGCGCGGTCGATGGCCGCGGGAAAGCTGGAGTCCTGCGACCATCCCGACACCATCGCCGATGGCCTGCGCGCATCGCTGTGCGAGCTGACCTTCGCCATCCTGCGAGAGCGGGTGGACGAGGTCGTGACCGTGTCCGAGGACGAGATCATCGAAGCGATGCGGCACGTCTGGGAGCGCATGAAGCTGATCATCGAGCCATCGTCGGCAGTGGCCGTAGCCCCGGCGCTGCTGCGGCGCATCGGCGCGGAGGGTAAACGCGTGGGCATCATCCTTTCGGGCGGAAACGTGGACGTGAGCGCGCTGCCGTTCCGGTAGAGTTCCGTTGGCGGCGCGAGGGTGCGGCGAAAAATGAGAATCAGACCGTTTGAACTGGAGAGATGGCAGTCCATCTGGGAGAACCAGGTGGAGCTCAATATCTCCGAGAGCGGGGTGCACCCGATGACGCTGGCCGAACTGGCCGGCAACCCGGAAACCCTGCAACGGCTCGCCGAAGTGGGGTTGGGATATCCGCAGACCAACGGCAGCGAGGAGTTGCGCAGCCGAATTGCCGCGCTGTACCCAGGAGCGCGGGCGGAACACGCGCTGGTGACCAACGGCGCCAGCGAAGCCAATTACGTGGCCTGCTGGGCGCTGCTGGAGCCGGGCGACGAAGTCGTTCTAATGCAGCCCAACTACATGCAGATTTCCGGCGTCGCCGAAGCCTTCGGCGCAAAAGTGAAGCCGTGGTGGCTGCGGGAGAACCGCGGCTGGGTGGCGGATGCGGATGACCTCAAGCTCCTGCTGACGGCGAAGACGAAAATCGTGGCCGTCTGCAACCCCAGCAACCCCACCGGCGCGGTCATGGGCGAGCGGGAAATCCAGGCCGTGTGCGCGGCGGTGAGCGGCATGGGGGCGTACATCCTGGCCGACGAGATTTACCGCGGCGCGGAATTCAACGGCGTCACCACGCCGAGTTTCTGGGGACGATACGAGCGGGTGATTTGCACGGCGGGGATGTCCAAGGCCTACGGCGCGCCGGGGCTGCGGATGGGCTGGCTGGTGGCCGAACCGAGGCTGGCGGAAAAACTGTGGGGCTATCACGACTACACCAGCATCGCCCCGACGATGCTGAGCGACCGCCTGGCCGCGCTGGCCCTGGAGCCGTCGCGGCACGCGCGCATCCTGGAGCGCACGCGCGCGATCATCCGCACAAACTATCCCCTGATTCAGGAGTGGGCGAAACGGAACGCCGGCCGGCTGCGTCACACCCCGCCGAAAGCCGGGGCAATTGCCTGGGTCGGTTATTCCGGGGGACGGAAATCCGCGGAACTGGCCGAGACGCTGCGCGCGCGCCACGGAGTGCTGCTAGTGCCCGGGACACAGTTCGAGATGGAAGGATATTTGCGAATCGGCTTCGGTAGCGATGCCACGCAACTCACCGAAGCTCTGCGCCGCGTGGACGCCGAATTCGCCTCCAGCGAGCGCGCCGTCGCTACTGGACGGTGAGAGTGACCGCCGTAGAGCCGCTCACCCCGCCGGAAGCCCCTGTCACCGTCACCATATAAGTGCCCGGCGGTGTGCCAGGACGCGGGGGAAGAGGCGCAGGTCCGCCGCCGCCGCCGCCGCAGGCCAACTGCACCGTGGCCACCACCAGCAGGACCAACAGCGCCCACGCCGGTGAGAGCGGCGCTTCCCGTGGAATTGTTCCCTTCCACGCCAGCCTGACGAACGCAGTGAGCGCCAGGACAACCAGGAAAAACGCCAGCAGCGGCAGCAACCGCCAGCCCGCCGGCCAACGCCACGTTGCAGGTGGTATGGCACCGGGCGCGGTCGTGGTGATGGTCAGCGTGGTCATCACCGGATTCGCACCGGGCGCGGGCATCGCGGGATTGAACTGGCACGCAGACAGCGATGGCAGGCCGGAGCACGACATGGTCACCGGGTTGGTGAAGGGCCCGTTGAGATTGAGACTGATGCTGAATTGGGCCGAGGCGCCGCGCGCGACCGTCGCCGAGGCCGGCACCGAACTGACCCCAAGTGTGGCGATCAGAAAGCTGGTTGTGGCGATGCCCCCGCCCGGCGTCGGGTTCTGCACCAGAATCGTGGCTGTTCCCGCCGCGGCCACGTCCGCGGCGGTGATCGCCGCGGTGAGCTGCGTGGCGCTCCCAAACGTGGTGGTGCGCGGCGAACCGTTCCAGAACACGGCGGAAGAATTGATGAAGCCAGAGCCGTTCACCGTGAGGGTGAACGCCGCCGCGCCCGGCGCCACGCTGGGAGGAACCAGTGTGGTCACCACCGGCGCGGGGTTCACCAGGTTGACGCTCATCTGCAGGTCGCCGCCGATGCCCTGCCAGTCAGAAATCATCAGGTGATAGGTGGTGCCCGCGGTGGCGGTCAGAGCCACGCGCGATTGCAGGCCGATGGCATCATCGCTGCATGCGACCTGGGTCAAATTGGGCGGCGTTCCGGTAAAGACGGCAAGGATGGTGTCGTAGCTGCTCCCGGTCGTTTCGGCTTCCAGAACGCCGGGCATCATGGGGGTGAACTGGTACCACACCGTTTTCGCGCGTCCCATATCGGCGGCCCCGGGGAAGAAACAGGTCGGCGCGCGATCCGTGGCCGTGTTGGTGGTCGCGCCCAGCGTGCTCTGCGCGGCCGAGAACGGGACGACGTTGACCGCGGTCGCCGAAGCGAATTCATCATTCGAAGGCGGCGGAATCGAGGAGAAGCTGAGTTGCAGGTTTCCTCCGGCGCCGAAGAGAGAAGTTGCTGAGAGGTGATAGGTAGTTCCGGCCGTGGCCGAAAACGTCAACGGCAGGAAGCCAAACGACAGGCTGCACTGGACCGCCGTCAGATTGCCCTGAGTGCCCGTGTAAACGGAGAGAATCAGTCCGTAATCACTCCCCACTGGATCCACCAGGATCACCCCGGCACTGGCCGGAGTGATGCGATACCAGACGCTGGCGTCGCGGCCGGAGTTAGGGAAGCCAAAGGCGCAGGATGGCGTCGGATCGGAAATCTCCGTAGTCGCGCCGCGCGTGTCGCGGGTGTCGTTGAACGGTAACGGCGAAGCGACAATCGCATTGGCGAAGTTGTCGTTGGCAGGAGGGGGGACCGAATCCACGTTGAGGACCAGATGTCCCCCGCCGGGAAACCGGGAGACTGCCATGATGTGATAGGTGGTCCCCGCCGTGGCCGAAAAAGCGATCTGAGACTCGCCGGAGAACCCGAGGAACGACTCATCGTTGCAAGCCACTTGGGTAAAAGCGCCCGGGGAACCGGAGAACGCGGCCAGAACCGTGTCGTAATCACTGCCGAACGTGTCTGCAATCACGGTTGCGCTCGTGCCGGGCGTGATCTTGTACCAGACGCTGTGCGCGTTGCCCCCTTCTGCTGCGCCAACCGCGCATGTTGGGACCGGATCGGGAGATCCCGTATCTGCCGTAGCCGTGCGCGTGTCGCGCACGTCGGCAAATGGGACAACGATGAGATCAATGGCTCCGGTGACGGGGTCGTTGGCCGGAGGCGGCACCACACCTACGAAGAGGTCATATTCGTAATCGGCTCGAGCGTCTCCGAAAAACTCCAGGACCCGGACGAAGTAGGTGCCGGACGTGGCAGCGTTGAACTCCAGGCGCGAGTCGCGATCCACGCCGGGAATGAAGTCATCGTTCTGGCAAAGCGAGTTGAACGCGCCCGCCGGCGCCCCCGGCAGGCGGCAATTGGTGACCACAAAACCGTTCGAGTCCTCGATGCGGATGAACGGGTCCATCTGTGTAAACAGAGGCGGCCGCCTGGAGATCAGGTCCACCAGCACTGCGGTGCCCGCTGTGGCACTGAAGGAAAAGTAGTCTTCATCCGGGAACGGGCTGAGAGAGCCGCGCACAGTGCCACTGGGATGAACAGAGGCCGTGGCGATGGTGTCGTTGCGGCTCCCGGCGGATTCAAAGGAATCAAAAGTGGGCGCTGTCAGAATGAACAGCAGGTCCACGTTAGCGGTGGAGATGCCCGCGGCAGCAGTGGCGGGCACAGGGGCGGGCGGAACGCCGGGAAAGAAGAACTGTTCCCCGCGCGGGCCACCGATGGGCCCGACACCGCTGCCCCCGGTAAATGCAGAAAAGATTTCTTCGACCTCTACCGTGTAGTTCCCCGGCGCCAGACCTGGGATCAAATACGCACCTTTCAGGCCGGGGTCGCGGCTGCCGGGAGAACCGGCCGGATTCCCGGCCAGGGGGTTGCCGGGATTGCCGGTGAATTGCCAGCCGGAGACGACCGAGACTGCGTTGCGCCTGGATTCGTCCTGCGCGGTCATCGGATCGTCCACCGCGCGGGCGATGACGTTCATTCCCTGGACGCCACTGAGGCCGTCGGAGTAGAGCACTGCACCACTGATGGTTCCTGTGGAGGGAGCAAAGATTGTTCCCGGGTAGAAATAAGAGACCCAGGCGATGTCGTCGGGCGCAAGCGTGCGCGATTGCGGCACGCCGGGGGCTTCGCTCAATCCCAGTTCAAAGGGAAACATCGTAGGGATGCCGAAAGCTGCGTCGGAGCCATCGGCGCAGAAACCGAACAGGCACTCGATGTTGATTTGAGAATGGTCCATTCCAATGAAGTGCCCGAACTCGTGGACGAACACGCCGTCGAACTCGGCGAGCGTCAGTTCACCGTTCGCCGTGTTGCCGTCAATCCACGCGCCGTTCAGCAGCGCGAAGGCCTGCCGGATGGAACCGGTTCCGGGGGCTTGGTCGCAGATGGCCGCCACGCCGAGGACTCCGCTGGGCACGCCAAGCTGCATCAGGATGCCTCCTGTAGCGTCGTAGATGATGGGATTCCCGGGACAGTCCTGGGCGAAAATCGCGTCGAATTCCACGGCGGAGTTCACGTCGAGGTCGGCGCCGGCCTGCGCTGCCGGAATCCCGCCGGTCCGGGTAAAGCTGACACTCGAGGAAGGCACATCCTCCCAGATCTGAAACATCATCCCCACGCGGAGATTTGCGGCGGCGTTGTTCATGGTGCCGAGGAACCCGCCGTCCGTGGTGTAGGTAACCGCCGGGTTAGCCCACAACAAAGGCTGGCCGTCAGGGCCAGTGGTTCCGTTGCCCACCAAGAGCGGCCCGCCGGCGCGGACGGGCAGGGCCGGGGAGAATTTCAGCAACAGCAACGCGCAGAGAAGTGGGGCCACCATGAGTGCGCGCAATGGTTTTTGGCGGGGGACGCGCATGGCCTTACCTCCCCGCCCCGGTCTGCGCGCGTTCAGCCTGGATGCCGCGCACCAGCTCGCGGAACTGTTCGTATGGGATGGGCCCCCCGCGATGGCCGGTCAGGAGTTGTTGGGCGGCCGGTGAAAGGCGTTGGGGCAGGCCGGGAGCAGATTTCAGGATATTGCGGAAGAGTCCGAAATTGCGCGCAGTATTCATCACCCGCAATTCGCCGCTGTCATCCCGCGTCACGAAGAACCGGCCTTGTTCCAGCCCCGCCGGGCTCGACAGGCCGTACTCGCTGGGGCGAATCAGCAGCAGCAGGACCTCCTGGCCAGTCTTGTATTGCAGCCGTCCAGACTGATCGCGCAGGCCGGGCAGCCACTGGCGGAAAGTGAACTCGCGGCTGGCCTCGCCCTTGAGCACTTCCGCCACGCGCAAGGTGAGGACCAGGGTCTGCAGCCCATGCAACTGAGGATGGAGCTCGACGCGCGCGGAGAGGACGCGGCCGCGGACGATGGTGGCGGCTTCGTCCACCATTTCCGCCAGGTTGCGCTGCATCACTCGCGCGCTCTGCTGCGCCTTAGCCGGGCCAGCGCTCCAGATGACGAGGGCAAGAAAGAGGAGGGACGAACTCCAACGGATGGCTTTGCCGCGAGGAAACATTTGAGCCCCCTCCCGCCGGGAGAAATACGGGCCGAACCGACCAATGCATTACTCAGATGGTGCGAACCGGCCGAATGATGCTTGCGGAGTCAAATCGGTCGCGCGTCGGTTTAGCGCACTGTCAGGGTGACCGTTGTCGTCGAGGTGATGGTACCAGATGTTCCAATCACTGTAACCGTCAAGGTTCCAGTGGGCGTCCCCGGACGCGGCGGCTGCGGCGGGGCCCCTCCTCCGCCGCCTCCGCACGCCAGTTGCGACACGGTGATGGCGGCAGCGATCACGAGCAGGCCTGCCGGTGCGAACCGCAGCCGCCCGGAAGCAATTCCCTTTTCAGACCGCGCATAGATTACGAACACAGAGAAGAGCGCCATCACCAGCGCGAGCAGCATCAGCGGCAGCGGCTGCCAGAGCCCGGGCGGCCGGAAACTCGGTGGAAGCACCAGACCGGGCGCAGTCGTGGTGATGGTGAGAATCGAGGTGAACCCGGCTGCGCCGGGGATCTGCGCATTCGAGCTGAACAGGCACGCCGAGAGCGACGGCAGGCCGCTGCACGTCAGCGTGACCGAATTGGGAAACGCTCCCGGCATCGAGCTGACCGTGACCATCACCTGGCCGGACTGTCCGCGGTTTACCGTCACCGCGCCAGGATTGGAGCTGATGGCGAAACCCGAGCCGCTGACGTTGAACACCAGCGCGCCACCGTCGTTGGGCCCGAAACCGCTGACCATAAAGTGCACGGTGACATTCGCTGCGAGTTGCAGGTTCAGGCGCGAAGGCCCGGCAAAGCTGATTGCGTCGTCATCACAGGCTGCGGAGGTGAACGATCCCGGCTGGCCTGTCCACGCCGAAAGCACTGTGTCATAGGCGCTGCCCGCCGTGTCCACCACAGCATTGATGGAAGTGGCCGGCGTGAAGGAAAACCAGATACTGCGGAAATTGCTGCCCGCCGCGCAGGGCGGACTTGGATCCGTGCCCTCCACCGTAGCCGCGGCCGTATTGGTATTGTGCGTGAACAATCCCGATCCGGGCGGCACCACGATCGCCGCGGAAAAGTTGTCATTGGCCGGAGCTGTGCCGACGATGAAGGTCCTGCCAGAAGATGTGCCGCCGCCGGGCCCGGGCGTGAACACCGTCACGGAACTGAGGCTGGTCGCGGTCAGATCCGAGGCCGGGATCTGCGCGGTGAGCTGCAAGCTGTTGACGAACGTAGTCGGGCGCGCCGACCCGTTCCACCGGACTTCGGAATTCGCCAGGAAATTCAGGCCGTCGGCCGTCAGGGTGAAGGGCGCGCCGGGAACGGTGGGCTCAGCGCTCGGAGAAATCATGTTGAGTACGGGAAAGGGATTAGTGACGATAAAGGCCAGGGCATTGGTCACGCCCGGGGGATTGGTGGGCGAAACCTGCGCGGGATCAGTCACCGTAATCTGCGCGATGACGCCCACGGCCAAATCCGCGTCGGGGACGGCGAGCAGCAACTGCGAGGGACCGACGAAAGTGGTTTGCGCGGGGCGCGGCGACCCATTCCAGTTCACCACCGAAGCGGCGCTGAACCCTACGCCGGCAATGCCGAGCGGCGCAAGACCCGTGGTTCCCGCTGCAACAGTGGCCGGAGAGACGGACTGGATGGAATAGGTAGGATTGAAATTGGTGAGGGTCAGGTCCCACATCCCGCGGCCGTGGGTGGCGGCGCGCAGAAGTCGCGTGGGACGGTGCATCCGCAGGGCGAAGACGGCCACACGGGGCAGCCCGGTCATTAAGGTGTTCCAGGTTGCGCCGGTGTCCGCGGTTTCAAACACCCCAACGTCCGTGCCGACGTACAGATTCCCGGGCAAGTCGGGGTCCACGACAATGTCGTTCACCGGCGTGTTCGGCAGGTTGCCGCTGATGTCGGTCCACAGAGCGCCGCCATTCACCGTGCGGAAGACGTGGCCCTTGGTGTCTAGAAAATTCGAGCCCGTGCCGGAAAAGCCGGAGAAGGTGACGTAGGCGATGTCCGGGTTCGTCAGGTCCACAGCGACCATGGTGATGGTGCGGGCGGGGAGATCCGAGAGGGTGGTGATGTCCGTCCACGCCGTGCCGGGGCTGAGCGCGTTCGTGGTGCGGAAGACGCGGCCGTTGCTGCTGCCAGTATAAATGACGTCCGGGTTGCTGGGCGCAACCGCGATCGCGCGCAGCGTGCCGGTGGGCGCCGCCAAGTCCACGCCGCCGGAGATGTCTGCCCAGGAGAACAAGCCCGTCATATCCGCGCTGCCGCGATAGACGCGGAAGGTGCCGAAGTAGACGCGGTTGGAAACGGTCGGGTCGTGGACCAGCGGCGCTATGAAAGCCACGCGGTCGCTGGTGTTGATCCCCGAAGACGACAGCCCTGAAAAGTTAGCGCCGGTGGAAGTGGACCGGAAAAGGCAGATGCGCTGGCAGGTGGTGTAAACGATGTTGGGCGAAAGAGGGTCAATGGCGCTCCAGCCGCCGTCGCCTCCGGTGACAATATTCCACGCCGACGCGAGGGGCTGCGCGCCGTCGTAGCGGTGCGAGCCATTGTCCTGTGTGCCGCCGAAAGTAATGTTGGGGTCAGAGGGATGGATGGAAAGGCCGGCGTAATATTGGCTCAGCGAGAGCGTGGGGTTCAGGTTGGTCCAATTGATGGCTGCGGCAGGCGCGGTGACGTCCGTGGTGCTGTAGGCGCCGCCGTCGTTTCCGATGTAGAGCCTTAATCCGCCCGGCGCCGCGGGGTTCGAGAAGGCTGACGACTGTATGTCCACGTGCAGACGCACGCCGTTGGCGCCGTTATGAACATCCTGCCAGGAACTGCCCCCGTCCGTGGTACGGACCAGGCCCACAAAGCCCGGTGAATCGATGCCGGCCGCGCCCCCAGCGAATACGACGTTTGGATCTGAGGGATGGACGATGATGGTGTGATCGTAGCCGCACTGGGGGCCGCAATAGTTCGGCGTGGAGTTCAACCGCGACCAGTTCAGCCCGCCGTCCGTTGATTTGAAAAGTCCCAGCAGCCCGCCCGTGGTGTTGTTTTGGATTCCCACGTACAGCGTATCCGGCTGCGAAGGCGCGATAGCCAGCTCGATGCGGCCTACGGTAGTTCCTGTCGGAAGGTTGTTGAGGCCGGCGCCGGGCCGCCTGGTCCACGTGGCGCCGCCGTTCGTCGAGATGTAGATGCCGTTGTCGGGGTCGCCGTTCGTGCTGCCCAGCGCGGCATAGGCCAGTACCCCCTGCACCGGGTGGTTCACGAACACCACTTGCGTCCCTGCCGCCCCAGGGAGAACATTTGTCCAATTCATTCCGGCGTCGGTGGAGCGATAAATACCCGAGCTGGCCCCCGGGTCGTTCGTGGGCAGGGTCTGGAAGATGAGCGCGCCGGCCAGGACAATCTGGCCGTTGGCGGGATGGACAGCGATGGTCCCAATGCGCGCGCCGCCACCCGGCGAAAAGCCGCTGTTGAACGGCCCGACAAACGTGCTGGCGCCGAGCTGCGTCCACGTCATCCCACTGTCGGTGGACTTCAACACGCCCGCGCCATAGTAACTGCTGCCCGAAAACGTCTGCTCGCCCGTGCCGGCATAAATCGTGGTACACGGCGCGGGAGAACAGCTCGTGGGGTCAATGGCGATGGAGCCGATGGCCAGGGTGATTTCCCCGTCGCCCAGCGGCGTCCAGTCCAGACCGCCGTCAGTGGATTTCCAGATGCCGCCCTGCGCTCCGCCGAGATAGACAATGTTCGAGTCCGTGGGGTCCACGGCCAGCGCGGAAACGCGTCCGGCGTCAAACGGCTGGCCGTTGAACGGAAACCCGCTGGCGGGAGTGTTCACCGGCTGCGGGCCGATGTTCACCCAGGCGCCCTGCTGCATCAGCAGAGAGCGCGCGGCCGAGCCGATGGGCAAACGCCCGCGCTCGGCGCGGCGCATCTCGTCGAGTTGCTCCATCGCACGAAGACGCGCGCGGCCGGGGATCTGAGTGTTCGGGTACGCTCGCTGGCCATAGAGGAATTCTTCGCGTTCGCGGGGCCGGTCAGGGATGGCCGGAGGCGTATCTCCGGGAACTGCCACGCGCTGCGACTGGCCGGGTTTGATTGGTGCGACTTTTGGAGCCGGGGGCGGCGAAGCGGGTTGTTGCCCGCGGGCTGGTTCAGCCCAGATCGTGCAGGACAGTGCGAAGACAATCAGGCCACTCGTTCTGGAGACAGTTCTTCGGGTCATAGACGGCCGGGAATCCCCCTCCCTACCCACCACAGCAGAAAGGACTGCCGCTCTCCAAATCTAACACAGGAGTGAGCTATGGGTTGTGTGCCGGCCCCCGGAAGGCACGAAGGAGTGGCAAAAATGACTGCGGCGTAATTTTCACTTAGACGGCCAGCGTCCCGGGTCTTTGGGACGCCGGCCGCATGGGAAACCCCGGTTGGCGACACCCCTACTGCACGTTTACTGTGACCACCGCACTGCGAACAAGTGAGCCGGAGGTCCCGGTGATAGTCACCGTGTACGGCCCGCGAGCGGGTGTCGGCAGACTCGTGCACGCCGTCTGGGCCAGGGCCATGCCCGCGACTATGAGCAGCAGCGCGATCGAGACGGCAAGGCGCAGCCGCTGCTCGCGCGGTCCGCGCATCGATGCGGCCAGCCAGCCTGCCGCAATCGCCGTCATCAGCAGCACCAGCCACCACAGAGGTAGCGGGCCCGCGGGCCAGCGCCCTATCGGCGGCGGCAATGCTCCAGCCTGCGTGGGGAAGCTCACGTCGAAAGTCACCGGGGTCGCGCCCGGCGTCACGGACGTTAGCGGCAGCATGCAAGTGACCGGCGGTACGGCGTTGCAGGAGAGACCGATCGCACTAGTGAAGCTGCCGCCGAGCGGCGTGATGGTGATGGTCACCATCCCGGTCTGGCCACCGACTACGTTGATCAGCGTCGGCATCGCCGAGATTGAAAAGTCGAGGGCTGGCACGACTGGTGCATTCACGGTGGTCATGGCCGAGGCCATATTGTTGGCCGCGTTGGGATCGGGCGTGGTGTTGGCCAACATGGCCGTATTGGTGCGCGCACCGGCTGTCGCCGTGCTCACGACGAGTGTGAACACCTGCGCGGCAACGCCGGAGGCCAGCGTGGCGATGGTGCAAGTGACCGTTCCATTGGCGCCCACTGCCGGCGTCATGCAGGTCCAGCCCATCGGCGAGGCCAGCGACACAAAGTTCATCCCGACCGGTATGGGATCGGTCAGACTGACCGATGACGCCGCGGCCGGCCCGGCGTTATTTACGGTAACGGTGTAACTAACATTGGTGCCCACAGTCACCGTGCCGGGCGTACCTGTCTTAGTGACCGAAGCGTCGGCGGAGCATCCGGTTGAGGCCGCGCCGGTGAAGGCCAGGCCTTTGGCCTGGTGATCCATGTCCAAAGCCCCGACCATTACCGCCGCGCCTGTCGTCGGGTTCACCCGGAACAACGGGCCTGTGCCGTGGTCCTGCTTCCACAGAAACATTCCGGAGGAATTCTCCCACCCCAGGGCCTGGGCTTCTTCGTTGATCAGTGCCGTCGCGGCAATGGGAATATCGACGGGCAAGTCGGCTTGCGCGAAGGAGACAAAGCGCTTGTCAGCAGCGCCAGATCCGGAAACAAAGTGGACGCGCCCGGTCGTGTTGTTCAGCCCCAGGGCGTAGCCAGTGTTGAACCGGTCGACCGGATACAGATAGGTCGGAGCGCCGGTGGTAGTGCTGAGGCGGAACAGCGCCTGGGAGATATTGCCGAAGCCCGTAACACCAAACAGATTTCCTGCGCCGTCAAATCCAATCGTGGCGAACTGATCGCCGGTGTTCCCGACGAGTGTGGCTACGCCGGTGGTGGTAGTGAGCGTGGCCAACGACCGCCCTGCCACACCCATTAGCTGAAGCATTACGAAAACTGTGCCGTTCGTGGGATTCACAGCCAGCCCATGCGCCGTATTGACAGTTTGGCCAGCCATGGTGATGGCCAGTGAGCTCATCGTGGCCGCCGTGGTCTGGTTGATGGTGCGCAGCATGCTGTCACGCGGCGACACGGAGAATAGAGTCCCTCCGCTCACCGCCAGGCCCTTGGCCAGATGATCCATATTCCCAAGCAGTGTCGCCACACCCGCGACGGTGACGCTGAAGAGGGGTCCAGGGACAACCGTACCCTCTTTCCAAAAGAAGGTCCCATTGGCGGGATTGAAGGCGATGGATTGTATCTCATTGGCCAGCATGGCGCCGGAGAGAGGAATATTCACAAACGGCGGGCGGAGGGGATCGAAGCGCTCAAAGCTGACGCCGTCATTGTTCGCTGGGTCGAAAGCTCCGCTATGCCCCGACGCGTGATACAACATCGAGTTCAGAGGGTTGAATCCCAACGCCTCGCCGTCGTCCCCGCGGCCTAGGCGAGAAAGGAAAGTCGCCGCGCCGGTGGTTGTGCTGAGCCGGAAAAAGGCCTCCTGCTCTGCGCCCTGCTGTCCTGTCACGGTGTAGAGGTTGGCGGCACAGTCGAAGGCCAGATTCGCGCCGAACACGCCGGTGTGGCCGACCAGTGTGGCGACGCCCGTGGCGGGGATGACGGTCGCCAGGCTGCGCCCAACCGGACCGCCAAGCTGGAACAGGACAAAAATCTGCCCTGTGCCCGGATGCGTGGCCAGACCCACGGAACTGTTGATGGAGAATCCAGCCAGGGTCATCCCCACGATAGCCGTAGTCTGCGCGGTGGCGGGATCGATCGTGCGCAGGACGGCGGAGCCGGCCTCCACGGAGTGAAGCACCTGCGCCGCGGCCGGCTCGGGAAAAATCCCGCTCATCAAAAAAGCTATCAGCAGAGTTGCGGACAATCTGGCGGCTGGCGGACGCATGTCCCCTCCTGGGCGC